>Ga0299906_10000792_pt1 | contig 28219 bp, 23 predicted proteins | sample RVTome_14_FD_200259 | JGI IMG/M metagenome (GOLD analysis project Ga0299906, IMG submission 200259) | Soil microbial communities from uranium-contaminated site in the Upper Colorado River Basin, Wyoming, United States - RVT145D125 (version 2) ...
ACACCTATGCAGCGTTGCGCGCGCGGCTCAAGTCCGAGCCCGCTACCTGGCTGGTGACGGGCGCCGCGGGATTCATCGGCTCCAATCTCCTGGAACGCCTGCTCGACCTGAACCAGCAGGTGATCGGCCTGGACAACTTCGCCACCGGCAAGCGGGACAACCTCGCTGCAGTCCAGGCCGCCGTGGGCCCGGCGCGGTGGAGGAATTTCCATTTCATGGAAGGCGACATTCGCGCCCCGGGCGATTGCCGCTCGGCGTGCCATGGCGTGCGCTACGTGCTGCACCACGCGGCGCAGGCGAGCGTGCCGCAGTCCATCGCGGATCCGCTGGCCTGCCACGCCAGCAATCTTTCGGGATTCCTCAACATGCTGGTGGCGGCGCGCGACGGCGGCGTGTCGCGCTTCGTCTATGCCAGCTCGAGCGCCGTCTACGGCGACGCCGCCGGCCTGCCCGCGCTCGAAGCCGAAACCGGCCACGCGCTGTCGCCGTACGGCCTGACCAAGTATGTGGACGAGCTGTACGCGCAACTCTTCGCGCGCTGCTACGGCTTCGCCTCGATCGGCCTGCGCTATTTCAACGTCTTCGGCCCGCGCCAGGATCCGCGCGGGGCGTACGCGGCAGTGATTCCGCTGTGGATAGCGAGCTTGATCGAGGGACTCCCGGTGCATATCAACGGCGACGGGCAGACCACGCGCGACTTCTGCTACATCGACAACGTGGTGCAGGCAAACCTCCTGGCCGCGACCATCGGCGACGCGGCGGCCGTCAACCAGGTCTACAACATCGCGATGGGCGTGGGGATCACTCTCGACCAGTTGTTCGAAACGATCCGTCAGGCACTCGAGTCGCGCGGTCCGCCGCTGCGCGGCCGCCGCCCCGGCTACCGCGACTTCCGGCCCGGGGACGTGCACCATTCGCAAGCCGACATCGGCAAGGCGGTGCGCCTGCTCGGCTACCGGCCGGCGGTGCAATTGCGAGAGGGGTTGGCGCGGGCCGTCGACTGGTACGCCGGTCGGCCGCCTGCGCCGCGTGCCGCCGCGGGCGACTGGTCGAACCTGCCGGTCGCCACGCACGCGCGGGTCGCCAGCCGGCCGTCGTCGTAATGGGCGCCGCGCGACCCGTCGTTCTCGTCCTCGGCCCGCATCGTGAAGCGATCAGCGGCGTGAGCGCGTATCTGAACGCGCTGTTCGCGTCGCAGCTCGCCGGCGAATTCGCCCTCGTTCACTTCCAGGTCGGGAGTGAGGGCCACAGGCAGGGTGCCGCCGCGCGGCTGGCGCGGCTGAGCGCGGGCCCGCTGCGCCTGGCGTTCGCCATCCTCGCCCACGGCGCCGCGATCGTGCATATCAACAGTTCGCTCAATGCGTGCGCCTTCTGGCGGGACCTCGGCCACCTGCTGGCGGCGAAGGCCTGCGGCGCGCGGGTGCTGTTCCAGATGCATGGCGGGCAGCTGCCGCAGGAGTTTTGCGGCGGCAGCCGCCTGCGCGCGGCGCTGCTGCGCCAGGTCCTGCTGCAGGCGGACGCGATTGTCGTGCTGGCGAACGTCGAGCTCGAGGCCTATCGGAATTTCCTGCGCGGCGACAGGGTCGTGGTGCTGCCCAACGGCATCGACAGCGCGACCTACGCCAGCCTGCTGCGGGAACCCGCCGACCCTCCCGGCACGCTGCGGCTCCTGTACCTGGGCCGTCTGACGAAAGACAAGGGACTGTATGAGCTGCTGCAGGGCCTGAAGATCGCCCGTGCGGCAGGCGCGTGCGCACGGCTGGTGGTTGCCGGCAGCGGCCCGGAAGAATCGCGCCTGCAGCGTTTTGCCCGCGAGGGCGGGATCGCGGATGAGGTCGCGTTCGCCGGTCCGCTGTCCGGCGCGCACAAGGCGGCGCTGCTGGCGCGCTCGGACGCATTGGTCCTCGCCAGCTACGCCGAGGGCTTGCCGTACGCGCTGCTGGAAGGCATGGCTGCGGGCATGCCGGTGATCGTCACTCGCGTCGGCGCCATGCCGGATGTCGTCGTCGAAGGCCTGCACGGAATCTTCGTCCCGGTGCACGACGCCAACGCGATCGCGCGCGCCATCGCCCTGCTGGCCGCGAACGGCGAGTTGCTGGCGCGCATGGGCCGCGCCTGCCGGCAGCGCATCGCCGGCAGCTATGCGCTGGAGCGGGTGGCCGGTGAGCTGGGCCGACTGTACGCGGGAATTCTCGATGTCAAACAACCCAAGGTGCTGCGCCGATCCTGAGCGCGCAGCCGGAAGAAGAACCATGTGCGGCATCGCAGGATGGATCGCGGCAGCGGATAGCGGGCCTGAGCCGGACACCCTGCGCTCGATGCTGCGCGCGATCGCCCATCGCGGGCCGGACGACGAGGGCATGCGGCAGTTTCGCAGTCCGGGCACGGGCCACGACGTGTTCCTCGGCCATCGGCGCCTCGCGATCATCGACCCGCAGGGAGCGCGCCAGCCCATGTGCGACGCCGCCGCCGGGCTGGCGCTGACCTTCAACGGCGAGATCTACAACTTCCGCGAACTGCGCGCCCAGCTTTCCCGGCTCGGCTACGCCTTCGCGCGCGATTCCGATACCGAGGTCCTGCTGCGCGCCTACCAGCACTGGGGGTGCGACGTGGTGGAGCACCTGCGGGGCATGTTCGCTTTCGCCCTGTGGGACGCCGGGCGCGAACGCCTGCTGCTGGCGCGCGACCGCCTCGGCGAAAAGCCGCTGTTCCTGACCGGGAACGCGCACGGCCTGTACTTCGCCTCGGAGATCAAGGCGCTGCTGCGCGTCCCCGGGGTCCGCGTGCGCGTGAATCCGGACGCGGTGTGGGACTACCTCGCCTATCGCTACGTGCCCGGGCCGGCGACGCTGTTCAGCGGCATCCGCAAGCTGGCGCCGGGAACCACCGCCGTCTGGGAGCGCGGCAAGCTCACCGAGGCGCGCTACTGGTCCGCCCCCGATCGCAGCGCGAACCCCGCGCGGCGGGCGCCGGCCGATGTCGTCGCCCTGTTCCTCGAGCGCCTGGACGAGGCGGTCCGGCTGCAGATGGTCAGCGACGTGCCGTTCGGCGCGTTCCTCTCGGGCGGCCTGGACTCCTCGACGATCGTGGCGCTCATGCGCCGGCACAATTCGAAGGTCAACACCTTCTCGGTCGGCTTCGGCGAGGCAGGCTACAGCGAGCTGGGCTACGCCGCGCAGGTGGCGCGGCACTGCGGCACGACGCACCACGAGATCACGGTCACCGATCGCGACCTCATCGAGCGGCTCCCGGCGCTGGTGGCGTTTCGCGATGCGCCGGTCTCGGAGCCTTCCGACATCCCGATCTACCTGCTCTCCTGCGCTGCCGCGCGCAGCGTGAAGATGGTGCTGACCGGCGAAGGCAGCGACGAAATCCTCGGCGGCTATCCGAAGCACGTGGTGGAGCGCTTCGCCCCGCGCTACCAGCGCCTGCCGGGCGCTCTGCGCCACGGCCTGATTGAACCGCTGGCGCGGGCGCTGCCCTACGGGTATCGCCGCATCAAGACGGCCGTGACCAACCTGAACATCGAGGATTGGCGCGAGCGTTACGTGCGCTGGTTCGGGGCGCTGAGCGTTGCCGAACGCGACCGGCTGGCAGTGCTGCGATCTTCCCGCCGTGCGCCGGCCGATGCGCCGCCGTTCGACGCCGACCCGCGCTGCAGCTCGCTGCGGCGCATGCTCTACTTCGACCAGACCAGCTGGCTGCCCGACAATCTGCTCGAGCGCGCCGACCGCATGACCATGGCGGCCTCGATCGAAGCGCGCGTGCCGTTTCTCGACCACGAACTGGCCGCGTTCGTCTCCGCCCTGCCGGACCGCTACCGCGTGCGCGGTTGGAGCACCAAGTGGATCCTGCGGCGCGCGGCCCGGCAACTGCTTCCCGCGCGCATCCTGACGCGGCCGAAGGTCGGATTCCGCGTGCCGGTCGGCGAGTGGTTTCGCGGCCCGATGCGCGAGTTCCTCGCGCATCATCTGCAGGGCCCGGCCTCGATGACCCGCGCCTACTTCGACACCCGGATCCTGGACGGCGTGCTCGCCGCGCACTGGAGCGGCCGGCAGAACAGCGAAAAGCTGCTGTGGTCGCTGCTCAACCTGGAACTCTGGCATCGACATTATGCGCAGGCATGAACTGACGGATCGCGGCGGGCTCGATCTGGCCGGGGCGGCGGCGGGCGCCGGCGGATCGTTGCGGTGGCGCTTCAACCGCCTGCGCTGCATGACACCGGCGGAAATCCCCCATCGGCTGCTGCGCGCGCTGTCGGCCGATGCGCAGAGCGTCGGCATGATATTCGGCGCGCAGGCCGTGCCGGCCGCCGACCTGGCGGCCAGGCCGAAGCCCTGGATCGACTGCACCGCGAGGGTGGATGCCTCGCTGTACACGGCGGCGGCCGAGCGCGTGGCCGCGGGCCGGCTGGACGTGCTCGCCCTGCGCGACATCGACCTGGGCTCGCCGCCGCGCTGGAACCAGGATCCGAAGACCGGCGTCGTCGCCCCGCCCGGCTTCGGCAAGCTGCTCGACTATCGCGACCCGCGCCGGGTCGGGGACATCAAGTATCTGTGGGAACCCAACCGGCACCTGCACCTCGTCACGCTGGCGCAGGCCTACGCGCTCGGCGGCGATGCCCGCTACCTGCGGGTCATCGGGCAGCACATCGAGTCGTGGCTGGACGCGTGCCCGTACCGCATGGGCCCGAACTGGTCGAGCGCGCTCGAAGCGGCGATCCGCCTGATCAACTGGTCGGCCGCCTGGCAGTTGATCGGCGGCGTGCGCTCGGCGCTGTTCGCCGATGCGCCCGGCGTGCGCCTGCGGCAGCGCTGGCTCGATTCGGTGTATCAGCATGTGCAGTTCGTGCGCGGGTACTTTTCGCGCCACTCTTCGGCCAACAACCATCTCATCGGCGAAGCGGCCGGCCTGTTCATCGCCGCCCTGACCTGGCCGCATTGGCCGGGAACCGCGCGCTGGCTGTCGACGGCCAAGGACATCCTCGAGGCCGAGGCGCAGCGGCAGGTCGCTCCCGACGGCGTCGATCTCGAGCAGGCGGTGTGGTACCAGCAGTTCGTGCTCGATTTCCTGCTGCTGTGCCTGCTCGCCGGGAAGCGCGGCGGGATCTGGTTCTCGGTCGCCTTCGAGGCGCGCGTCGAGGCAATGCTCGAGTACCTCGCTTCGATCATGGACGCGCGCGGCAACGTGCCGATGTTCGGCGACGCCGACGACGGCCAGGTGCTGCGCCTGGCGCAGGGCGCCGGCTTCTGTCCCTATCGGTCGCTGCTGGCGACCGGGGCGATCGTCTTTCGCAGCGGCGAGTTCAAGCGCAAGGCCGGCGCGCTCGACGACAAGACGCGCTGGCTGCTCGGCGCAACGGCCGACGCGCAGTTCGACGCGCAGAGCGGCGCTGCCGCCCGCTTGCCGCCGCGCCGCAGTTTCCCGGTGGGCGGCTACTACATCCTGGGCTGCGACTTCGAAACGGACAGCGAAGTGCGCCTGGTCGTGGACGCGGGACCGCTGGGCCTGAAGAGCATCGCCGCGCATGGCCACGCGGACGCCCTGTCCTTCACGCTGTCGGTGGGCGGCCTGGAATTTCTCATCGACCCCGGGACCTACGCTTACCACACGCAAGGGGCATGGCGGCAGTACTTCCGCGGCACGGCGGCGCACAACACCGTGCGCGTGGATGCGCTGGACCAGTCGGAGTCCGGCGGCAACTTCATGTGGCTGCGCAAGGCGCGCTCGGGCTGTGGCCGCTGGAGCAGCGAGCCGCTCGAGGATCTGTTCGAGGGTTGGCAGGATGGCTACCAGCGCCTGGCGGATCCGGTGATGCACCACCGGCGCATCGTCCTGCGCAAGGCGACGCGGCTGGTGAGCATCGTGGATACGCTGTGCATGTCGGGGGCGCACGACATCGAGCTGCGCTTTCATTGCAGTGAGCGCTGCGCGGTCGAGGCCGCGCCCGGCGGCTACCGGTTGCGCCAGGACGGCAGCTCGCTCCTGCTCAGGCTGCCTGCCGGCCCGGCCGGACGCGCTTCGGTCCTCTTCGGCAGTGTCGCGCCCATCGGCGGCTGGGTTTCCAGGCGCTACGACGACAAGGTGCCGGCACCGACTATCGTCTGGCGGGCCCGTCTCGAAGGCGACGTGGTCCTGCACTCCGAGATCGCCTGCTGAGCCAACCGGACTAGGCCGAGCCCGTCACAGGTGCCGAACGATCCCCGCAAGCTGCAGGCTTCAACGAGGAGCGCCATGAAGATCTGCGTAATGGGTCTGGGTTACGTCGGCACCGTCGCCGCGGGCTGCCTGGCGCAGGAGGGCCACGACGTCCTCGGCGTCGATCCGGAGGCGCGCAAGGTCGACCTGATCAACGCCGGCAAGTCGCCGATCATCGAGAAGGACATCGGCGAGATCATCGCCCGGCAGGTGGCGGCGGGGCGGCTGGCGGCGTCGGTGGACGCCATCGACGCGGTGCAGCGCTGCGATCTCGTCCTCGTGTGCGTGGGCACGCCCAGCCGCGGCAACGGCGACATCGATCTCACGTACGTGCGCCGCGTGTGCGAACAGATCGGCGCGGCCCTGCGCAGCCACGCGGGCGCGCCGGCGGTGGTCATGCGCAGCACCCTGCTGCCCGGCACGATGCGCGGCGTGGTCATCCCGACGCTCGAATCGTCCTCGGGGCGGCGCGCCGGCGTCGAGTTCGGCGTGTGCATCAACCCGGAGTTCCTGCGCGAAGGCAGCGCGGTGTACGACTACCATAACCCGCCCAAGACGGTGATCGGCGAACTGAACCCGGCCAGCGGCGAGCTCCTGGCGAGCCTTTACGCCCATCTGGCGGCGCCGCTCGTGCGCACCGACATCCAGACCGCGGAGATGGTCAAGTACACGGACAACGTCTGGCACGCCCTGAAAGTGGGCTTCGCCAACGAGATCGGCAACATCTGCAAGGGCCTCGACGTGGACGGGCACCGCGTGATGGATATCTTCTGCAAGGACACGAAGCTCAATCTGTCGCCGACCTACCTCAAGCCCGGATTCGCCTTCGGCGGGTCCTGCCTGCCCAAGGACCTGCGCGCGCTGCTGTACAGGGCGAAGACGCTGGACCTGTCGCTGCCGATCCTCTCGGCGATCCTGCCGAGCAACGAGCAGCAGATCGAACGCGGGGTGCGGGCGGTGATCGAGCGGGGCAAGAGGAAAGTCGGCGTGCTCGGCTTCAGCTTCAAGGCCGGCACCGACGATCTGCGCGAAAGCCCGGTGGTGGAGCTGACCGAGCGGCTGCTCGGCAAGGGGTTCGATCTCAGGATCTACGACAACAACGTCAGCATCGCGCGCATCCATGGCGCGAACCGCGACTACATCCTGAACCGCATCCCGCACATCTCGCGCCTGATGGTCCCGAGCATCGGCGAAGTGATGAGCCATGCCGAAACCATCGTCATCGGCAATGCGGCGCCGGAGTTCCGCGATGTGCCCAAGCGCCTGGGCGAGCACCAGAGCGTCATCGACCTGGTACGCATCTCGGATTCGCGCAGCGTGGCCGGCGTCTACGAGGGGATCTGCTGGTGATGCATGCGCCGATACGAGTGCTGATGCTGGTGGAGAACCTGCCCAGCCCGTTCGATCGCCGCGTGTGGCAGGAGGCGACGACGCTGCGCGACGCCGGCTACACCGTATCCATCGTCTGCCCGACCGGCAAGGGCTGCGAGCGCAAATTCGAGGAGATCGACGGCATCGCCATCTGGCGCTACGACCTGCCGCTGGAGGGCAGCGGCGCGCGGGGCTACGCGCTCGAGTACTCGGTGGCGCTGCTGCGCACCTTCATGCTGTGCTGGCGCGTGCTGCTGACGCGCGGCTTCGACGTGGTGCACGCCTGCAATCCGCCCGACCTGTTCTTTCTCATCGGCGGGTTCTTCAAGCTGTTCGGCAAGAAGTTCGTGTTCGACCACCACGACATCGGCCCCGAGCTCTACGAGGCGAAGTTCGGGCGGCGCGACTTCCTCTACCGCCTGATGCTGCGGCTGGAGCGCTGGACCTTCCGCACCGCCGACGTCTCGATCGCCACCAACGAGTCCTACCGGCGCATCGCCCTCGGGCGCGGCGGCATGGCGCCGGAGCGCGTCTTCGTGGTGCGCAGCGGGCCGAGCCTGGAGCGCATGAAGCCCGGCCCGGCGCAGCCGCAGCTCAGGTGCGGGCGCGCTCACCTGGTGGGCTACGTCGGGGTGATGGGCCGGCAGGAGGGCATCGACGTCCTGCTGCAGGCGATCCGCCACGTGGTGTTCACGCTTGGACGCACCGACATCCATTTCGGGCTGGTGGGCGGCGGCACCTCGCTCGAGGCCATGAAGGCGCTGGCCGTGGAACTGGGCGTGGCCGAGTACGTGACCTTCGCCGGGCGGGTGCCGGACCCCGAGATGCTGGCGCTGCTCAACACCGCCGACGTCTGCGTCAATCCCGACATCGCCAACGAGATGAACGACAAGTCGACCATGAACAAGATCATGGAATACATGGCGCTCGGCAAGCCCATCGTGCAGTTCGACCTCGCCGAGGGCCGGTTCTCGGCGCAGGCGGCGTCGCTCTACGCCAGAAAGAATGACTTCGCCGACCTCGCCGCGAAGATCGTGCAGCTGATCGACGATCCGGCACGCCGCGCCGAGATGGGAAGGTACGGGCGCGAGCGCGTGGAGCGCGAGCTGGAGTGGCGCCACGAGGCGCCCAAGCTGCTCTGCGCCTACTCGTCGCTGCAGCTGCAATAGGGAGAAGCGCCATCCGCCCCACAGCGCAGATCGTCGGCGCGAGCTTGTTCTGTGCGGCGCTGGCCGCCTGCGGGGGCGGCGGCGTCGATGGCGCTGGCGGCGGGGGGGAATCCACGAGCGCGGTAGCCGCGAGCAGCGTCGTGAGCGCGGACGGCGGCACGGTCGCCGTGACCAATTCCTCATCGCCCATCGCCGGCACGCAAGTCGCGGTCCCGGCGGGCGCGCTGTCGCAGCCGACGACCCTCACCATCAGCCACGTCGTCGGCGCAGCTGGCGTTCCCGGCGATGTCCTGGTGGTCGAGCTGGGCCCGGCGGGCACGGTGTTCGCGCAACCTGTGACCGTGACCATCAAGGTGTTGCCGCAATACCTCACCAGCCGCGGCATCAGCGACCCCACGACATTGAAAGTCGTCGCCCTGACCGCGGGCGCGGCCGGCGAGACGCTGCGCACGGTTGCGCGGAACCTGGAGCAGCGCACGGTGACCGCGCAAGCCACGCGCGCCGGCCGCTTCGCCGTGTTGGGCTACTCGAATGCCACCCTGTCGGGGACCTACGGCTTCAACTTTGCCATCATGGATGCCCGGTTCGGCTCGCCCGGCACGATCGATGTGGTAGTTCCCGCCACCCCGTTCGACGGCAGCTTCGACGTGCCGTTTCCGGACTTCGCGTTCGCCTCCGAGCTGGGAACGATCGCGTTCGACGGCGCAGGCAACTATTCGTGGTCCGGCATCCGCAACAATGGCGGGACGCCGACTGCGGTATCGGGCAGCGGAATCTACTCCGTGAGCGCGGACGGATCCATGGCCCTGGATATCGGCCCCGTCGGCAGCGTGCTCGCCGGCGGCAGCGCCTTCAATCTCACCTCGACCAGCGGCGCCGTGGTGGAGCTGGGCGTGGGCGTGAAGATCGCCGGGGCGTACGGCAACGCCAGCCTCGTCGGCGCCTACGGCGTCGCGCACTACTATTCCGACGCGAGCGCCCGGCCGCTCAATACGATCGCCCTCGATTTCCGCAGGACACCGTTCAACGACACCGTCAACGTGCCTTTCCCCGCGTACGCGTTCAGTGCCGAACTGCGCTCGGCGACGTTCGATGGCGCGGGCAACTACACCTGGTCGGGAACCCGCAACCGGGGCGGCGTCTCGAGCGCGGTGGCGGGCAGCGGCACCTACTTCGTGGCCGGCGACGGATCCCTGACGCTGGATACCGGGCTCACCGGGCACCTGCTCGCCGGGGGCAGCACTTTCCTCCTGACCGCGGCGAGCGGGCAGCCGATCGGGATCGGCGTGGGCCTGAGGAGAGGCGGGACCTTCAGCAATGCCAGCATCGGCGGCACCTACGCCCTCACGTTCTACTACTCCGACCCGGCGACCGCGCCGGCCGGTACGATCGATATCGCGATTCCCCGCACCCCCTTCAGCGGCGAGTTCGAAGTGCCGTTTCCCCTGGCCGCGTTCAGCACCGAACAGCGCAGCGTGACCTTCAATGGCGCGGGCAACTACGCCTGGTCGGGAACCCGCAACCGCGGGGGCGTTGCGAGTCCTGTGTCCGGAAACGGAACCTACGCCGTCGCCGCAGACGGCAGGCTGACGACGGACGGCGGTCTGCGCGGGTTTGTGCTCGCCGGCGGCAGCACGTTCATCCTGGCAGCGACGAGCGGGCAGCGCATCGAGATCGGCGTGGGGATACTCAGGTAGCGAAGGGCCCTGAAATGACGATCGACAGGAGGCCGGCTCAGGAGCGCGTGCGGGAATACTGGGACGCCAGGCCGTGCGATTCCGACCAGAGCGAGCGGACCCCGATGTCGCGCGAGTATTTCGCGGATATCGAGCGCCAGCGCTACCAATTGCAGCCGCACATTCTCGACGTGCTCTCGAGGATCGATTGGCGCGGCAAGCGCGTTCTGGAAATCGGTTCCGGCGTGGGTACCGACGCACGCACCCTCATCGGCAAGGGGGCCATCTACACCGGGATCAATGTCGATCGGGCGTCGACGCAAGCGAGCGCGCAGGCATTGCGGGTCTTTTCGTTGGCGGGCAGCGTGCAGCAACAGGATGCGACGGCCCTGGAGTTTGCGGACGGCAGCTTCGACGTGGTGTACTCGTTCGGCGTTCTGCACCACATCCCGGAAGTTGCAAACGCGGTCGCCGAGATCCACAGGGTCCTCAAGCCCGGCGGCGAAGTGCTGGTGATGCTCTACAACCGCGCATCGATCAACTACGCCGTGGAAATCATGTTCCTGCGCAAACTGGGCCTGCGCGTCCTGGCGCTGCCGGGAGCGGTGACCTTGCTCGAGCGCTGCGGACTGCCGCGCCGGACAATCGAGCGTCACGCCGAGCTGGCCGGCCGGCTCAGGGCGATGACGGACGGAGAATGGCTGAGCCGGAACACCGATGGACCCGACAACCCGTACTCCACGGCCTACGACGCTGCACAGGCGGCTGCGCTGATGTGGGCGTTCCGCATCGATTGCAACGCGGTGCATTTCTTCGATCATCGGCACTGGGGACCGCTGGGCCGGCTGTTGCCGGCAAGCGCCCGCCGGCTGCTGGGCCGGCACTGGGGCTGGCATCGCATCGTGCACGCGCAAAAGGCCTGAATCGCCGGGGCTGCCGTGCGAATGTCCCTTCCTGTCGCTTCCTGCCTCGCGCTCATCGCGGCATTTGCGGCGGCCGACGGCAATAGCGGCCGCATCGGCGTACCCGGCGTCGCGTATGCGTGCCTGTTCCAGGGCGCGCCGCAAGACTGCGGATTCATCGAGCAGGCGAAAGCGCCGGGCCGCGCGACGATGGTGGAGGCCGCGGGTATGCGCGGCGTGCGCCTGCATACCAGGCCCGGCGACAGCCATGTGGATGGCAGCCGGGAGGCCGAGCGCAACGATCTGGCGCTATCGCAGCGGGCGAGCGATTGCTACGAGGGCCGGGAGCACTGGTGGGCGCACTCGATCCTGTTCCCCGAGGACTATGTCGCGCCGCCCGAAAGCACGGCGACCACGTGGAGCTTCGGCGTCGTCGCCGATTTTCACAATACGGCGCCCGGCGCCGGGCAGGCAAACTTCCAGGTGACCGCGATGCCCGCGACCGCGATCTCGCCTGACCGGCCCACGGGTCTGGGCTTGCAGATCGCCTACGGCAATCAGGCCAGACCGACCCTTTACTACGCGCCCATCGGCCCGGTCGTGAAGAACGAGTGGACCCACTTCGTCTACCACGTCAGGTGGTCTGCGGCGGGCGACGGCTACTTCGATGCCTGGGTCAACGGCGTGCAGAAGATGGCCTACCGCGGGCCCACGCTGTATCCGGGCCAGGGCTGCTACTTCAAGCTCGCCAACTACCACAGCGCCCTGGGCAAGCCCTCCTCGGTGATTCACGCCCGCGTGGTGCGCGGCGACTCGGCCGGCGCAGTTTCCGCGGGACCGCTGGAAGGCCTCCGCCAATTGCGCCAGGCGTCGCGCAGCGGCAGGTAGATCCTGCCGCGCAGGGTCAGCGGGACGGTGCAATCGTAAGTGCGCGCGTCGCGCCCGCCGAAGCTGCGCTTGAATTCGTCGATGCCGGAACGATTCGGCGCCGATTCGTCCGCGAATACGCCGCCCCAGTCGTAGCGCGTGATGCCCCGTTCCTTGAACTCCAGCATGTCTTTCCAGTGCAGCCAGCGATTGGCCCGGCCGACGAGCGCGCGGTAGTCGTTTTCCCGGTCGCGGAAGCACGAGCCCGTGTACTGGAGCCACGTGCCGCCGCCGGAAGCGACGTACGCATGCCAGACCAGGTCCCCGGCGCCCTGCGACGCCCGGGTCAGCACGAGCTGGCCGGCCTCGCAGGCGGCTTGCAGCCACCGCCCGTCGCTCGGCTCGTGCGACTTCTGCCGCGCGAAAGAGTCGAAGAACGCGCGGAACTCCCGCAGCCGGTCCGCCGGCTCGACGATGAATTCCGCCCGCAATCCGTCTTTCGTGTCCGCGCGCCTGATCTTGTACCTGCAGTCCTTGCCGAACGCGCCGACCAGGGCGTCCGGGTCGACGGCAAGATCGGACACCAGCGACAGGAACGGGCTACTGCGCTCATGCTCGATCGGGGCATGCCGGCAGCGATAGCGGATGATGTCCACGCCGGGATTGCGCGGCAGTTCCTCGTCGAACCACAGGTCCCCGTAAGTCGCGCCCCGGCCGGCGATGCGGATCATGCGGCCGCCTGCCGCCTGTCGGCGAGCCAGTGATCGCGGAATTCGATGAGCGTCATGCCGCGGCACCAGCCGGACAGTTCCTCGAATAGCCGCTCGAGGTGCGAGTAAAGTTGCTCGATTGCGCGCGCGCTGCCGAAGCCCGGGCTGCCGCCCGGCAGGAGGTCGGACGAGTGCAGCATGAGTTGCATGTGCGTCATGCCCGCATGGCGCGCGCGGCGGGCGAGCTGCAGCATGGCCTCGAGGTTGTGCTGCTCCAGCAGCGGCTCCGGGCACAGCCAGCTGCGGGCCGGCGATACCCTGCCGGCGGCCTGGCGCAGGACGGGAACGCGATACATCCAGGGCAACCAGCGGAACAGCCGGCTCGCGAACACCGTCATCGGCACCTCGAGCAGCGCGCTGTTCGAGGCGACCGAGGGGTCGGCCGGGCTGAGGAAGTAGGGCCGCTGCGGAAACGACGTGTAGTCCGGGGCGCCGCTGCCGCCCGGCGCGCCCGGGTTCGCGCGCCAGTCGACGCCCGGCGTCACCGAGCAGTCCACGAGGTATCCCTCGTCGAGCAGCATGGCGGCGTAGCGGCCATCGAGCGCCCAGCGGCCGGCGCGGTGGCTGACCATCTTGCGTTCGAACCGCTCCTCGAGCAGCCCGGTAATGGCGTGGATCTTCTCCCTCATCACGCGATCCGGATACTCGATCAGGTAGGGCTGGTGGAACAAATCGTCGTTGGTCAGGGATTCGAGCGGCGGCGAGTTCCAGGCGTGCAGGTGCATGCCGATCTCGCCGGCGCCGCGCAAGGCGACGTCGCGGCCGAATTCGACAAACGCCGCCCAGCTCGCCATCTCATGGTTCGCGAGGTAGACCGGCTTGAGGCGAAAGCGCTCGCACAGCAACTGGAAGCGCGGCAGGCACTCGGCATTGCGCACGGTGATTGCGCGCGGCTTCGACCAGAGGTTGTCGCCCTCGGCATCGACGGTGACGATCAGGGGCGTCTCAGGCACGAGGGGCTTGCCGCGGGCGGATCAGCCTGGCGCGAAGGACGCGGCGCGACAGCTTGCCGAAGGTATCGAGATAGACCGGCAGAATGCGGTCTTCGCCGAACTCGCGGGCCATGTACTGCCGGCAACGATCGATCGCCGCCTGCCACTCGGCTCGGGAATGCAGGAACTTGCCGATGATGCCGGCGAGCTGCTCGGGCGCGCCGGCGACCGCGCCCAGCCGCTCGCGCTCGATCACGCGGTCGGGATCGATGAGCGTCACCACGGGCACGCCCCTGATCCAGGCCTGCAGGTAGGTGTTCGGAAAACCCTCCACCTCGGAGGTGTTGAGCAGCAGCTTCGCCCGGCCATAGAGCTCGTTGGTGGCGCGGTACGACAGCGGCCCATGGAAGGTCAGATTGGGTCTTGCCGAAGCCGCGCGCCGCACTTGTTCGTACAGGGCTTGCTCGCCGGGCAGTGCGCCGCCCACCATGTGGAAATTGAATTGCGGCAGCTGCGCGGCGATCTCGAGAATCCGGTCGGGCCGCTTGAGGCGCCGGATGTTGCCGACCCACAGCACGTCCAGGTCGCGCGTGGGGGCCGACTGCGCAGGCTCGACCAGCATTCCCGCAACCCGGCTTGCGAGGCCATAACTGCGCAGGAGCGTGTCTGCCTGGGCAGCACTTTGCACCAGGATGGCATCTGCCCGCCGCAGGCCATAGGCGTAAAGCCAGCGGTCGCGGGCGTGACTGACAAGCAGGCGCGACTTGTCGCAGTCGGCATCGCTTGCGCTGCGGAACACGAACCGTTTGCCGAAAAACCGGCAGAACAAGGCCAGCAGGCCGACTTCCATGCCCGCGCAACTGGTGTAGTAGACGTCGGCATCGGCGCGCGCCAGTGCCGACCACAATCGGCTCCAGCGGGGGTGAATGAAGCGCAGCACCGGCACGCCCGCATCGGGACGATACGCCTTGAAGGTGCGTATGCCGCCGTACCGCGCGCCGTCGGCCTGCCCGAGGTCCGCCACGACCATGCTCACCTCATGGCCGCGGCGCGCGAACGCCCGCGCCAGCAGCGTCTGCTGCACCGGCTCGCCCCCTACCGTGCGATCCTGGTATTCGGGCGCGAGCACCGACAGGTTGTTCAGGCCGAGCAGGCAGATCTTCATCGCTTCATCGATCCGTGAACTGCCTGAACAGCGCCGCGATGGCGGGCGCGTCGGGCTGCATGAGCAGCAGATCGGGGTCGCAGCTGTCCGGCCCGAAGCAAAGCTCGGCTTGCGGCACCGCCGATCGCCAGCGCAGAGGCTCGGCGCCCGAGTCCAGCCATGCCTTGTTCGGCAGGATCAGGGCGACGCGGCCGGCATAGCTGCCGGGCAGGTAGCGGCGCACCGCCGCAACGGTGGCGCGCGAAACCGCGTCGCGCCGCGCCAGAACGGGGTCCAGCGATGCCGCGTGCCCCGCATCGCTCTGCGCCTTGCGCCGGCGAAGCTTCGCGGCGACGTAACGGCGGGCCTGCGCGAAAGGCAGTTTCGCCAGCGCGCGCGCATGCCTGCCGATGCGTTGCATCTGCTGCACAAAAGCGTACTTCAGCTGCGGCGCAAAACGGTAGAAAGTCGGATAGGGGCAGGCGAACAGGACCAGCAAAGGAATGGTGGCACCGCGCTGGCGCAGCTGCTGCGCCAGCTCGAAGGCGATCGCGCCACCGGCGCAATGACCGGCGACGATGTACGGGCCCTCGGGCTGCACGCGCCGGATCTGCGCCGCGAAATAGGCGGCGATTTTCTCGACGCGCGCGAGCGGCCGGCTCTCGCCGTCGAGCCCGGGCGGCTCGAGTCCGAAGAACGGCTGCTCGTCTCCCAGGCTCTGGGCGAAGGCGCGGTAACCGAAGACATCCCCGTAGTGCCCGGGGACCGCGTATACGGGCACGCGGGCGCCGCGCGGCTGGAGCGGAACGACGGCTCGCGGCTGCCGCGCGACGGCTTCGGCGCTGCGCAGGAGCGCCAGGATCTCGCCCTTGCGCTTGAGCAGCTCGTCGCGCAGGTCGGGGGTGAGCACGCCGGCCGGCGCCTTGCAACGCAGGCGGTCGCCGTCGGCCGAGAGCTGGATGTCGCGGCTGTACAGGTCGGCGAGGAAGGGCTGCAGGTTCACAGCGCGATCTCTTCCCGGCTGCCGCCGCTTTGGGCCGGCATCTTCGAGCGCGCCAGCCACGACAAGCCGTCGATCACGCGCGCCAGCCCGGCCACCGTGGGGGATTCGAGCAGATTGCGCAGCGACATGTTGACCTCGAACTTTTCCCGCGCGCGCGACACGGCCCGGATGGCGAGCAGCGAATGCCCGCCGAGGTCGAAGAAATCCTCGTCGACGCCGACGCTCTCCAGGTCGAGCAGCTCGGCCCAGATCGCCGCGAGCTCGCGCTCCGTATCGGTCTGCGGCTTCGCCGGCATGTGCACGGGGGACAGATTCTCCCGGGTGACGTCCGGAAACGCCTGGCGGTCGATCTTGCCGTTCGCGTTGAGCGGAAACTTCTCCATCAGCACGAACGCCGACGGGATCATGTACCGCGGCAGCCGCTCCTGCAGGTGCTTGCGCAGCAGGGCAGGCGCCAGCAGGGCGCCGTCCGCGCGCGGCAGCGTCACCCGGTGCGCATCGGCGGACTGCTGCCGTATCAGGCCACCGCGCTCCGAAGGCCGGATCGCGTACACGTAGCACAGCTCGGTGTTCCTGAGCAGTGGGTCCTGCTCGACGCAGTGCTCGAAGCCATGCCGATCCAGCAGCGAAAGGATGGGCGCGAGGTTCGCCTTCTGGTCCACCTCGATCACCAGCTGGCGGATCCTGGGCCAGTCGCCGGGAGCGATGCCCATCAGCACGTCCAGCTCGCTCTTCTCGACATTGATCTTGAGGAGATCGATGCACTCGATGCCTTCCTCGGCCAGGACGCCGGACAGCGGTCGCAGCCGGGCGGTGACGGTCCTCGACTGGAGCCGCTCGTCGAGCAGCGCGCCGATTTCCCCGGACAGCTGCTCGTTCTGCGCCGGCCCCGGTTGCTGGTTGAGCACGTAGTTCCTGACAGTCTCGCGCTCGGTCGCGGGGTCGGCGTAGAACCCGGAAAGCAGCGACAGACCCTGGAAGAACGTCAGCTCCGCCGATCTGTCCTCGCGGGACAATCCGACCGGCAGGCATGTCACGCGCGCGCCCCAGGCGTTGGCATTCACCGACAGGCACGCAAAGGCGGCGGGGTTCGGCTCGAAGCACACCATCCTGAGATCGCGCGCCAGCCGGCTGGCGAACACGGTGAACAAGCCGATGTTGGCGCCCGCATCGATGACGCAGTCGCCGTCGCGAATCGAGATGCCGTGCCGCAGGTACGCCTGCACGACGAAGATCTCGCGGTAGATGTAGTCGGTTTCGTTGCGGTTCAGGTGCGCGACCGGCGAGCCGTCGGCCAGGAGGTGCACCGGGTTGCACGACCAGAGCGGCTGATGGGTGCTCTTGGGCACGACATAGGCCAGGAGGCGCCTCGCGCCGGAACCGTCTTCGCGGGCCAGCACGACGGCATCCTGGACGCCGCCCTGCTCGCGCAGCGCGGTTTCGATCTCGCCGGGCTCGACCCGGTAGCCGTTCAGCTTGAGCTGGTCGTCGATGCGTCCGCAGAACTCGACGTTCCCGTCGGCCAGGCTGCGCGCCAGGTCGCCGGTGCGATACATCCTTGCGCCGGGGTCGGCGCTGGAGGTGTCCGGCACGAACTTCGCGACGCTCAGCTCGGGTCGATGCAGGTAACCGCGCGCCACGCCGCTGCCGCCGATGCACACTTCGCCCCGCTCGCCGGTGGGCACGGGCTTGCCGTCGGCCCCGAGCAGGTAGACGCGGCTATGCGCTAGGGGCTTGCCCAGGGGGAGCGTGCCGGACTGCGTACGGGGCAACTGCGGGCCCGCCTGATAGGTCAATACCCCGACGGTGGTTTCCGTGGGACCGTAGTGGTTGTAGATCTCGCAATCCGGCGCCATCGCGCGCAGGCGCTCGACCCAGTCGAGACGCGAAGCCTCGCCGCCGAGCACCAGGCGTCTCCTGGGCATGAGCTGCGCAGGATTGCCACCGGCCTGCAGTGCGGCCAAGTGCGAAGGGACGATCTTGAGGACGTCGATGTTCTCGCGGACGACGTATTCGGCCAGCAGGGCCGGATCCTCGATGCGCTCCTGCGCGATGACATGCAGGCAGCCGCCGGTGGCGAGCGCCGGGAAGATCACCGTGTTGCCCAGGTCGGCGGCGATGGTCGAGACGGTCGCGTGGTGCATGCCGGGCTCCAGGCGCAGCCGCTCCGCCACGTCCAGCACGTAGCTGACGATGTTGCGATGCTCGATGCACACGCCCTTGGGGCGTCCCGTCGAACCGCTCGTATAGATGACATACGCAAGGTTCTCCGGATGGGTGCGGTTTTTCTCGTCGTGCGCCAGGTCATCCGGGCCAGTCCAGTCGAACGCATCCAGGCAAACCGACTTCACGCGCCCGGCGGGCAGGCCCGGCAGGAAGCCGGTTTGCGTGACGAGCAGCCCTGCGTCGGCGTCCTCGAGCATGTACGCGATGCGCTCCAGAGGAAACGCCGGATCGATGGGCAGATAGGCCGCGCCTGCTTTCAGGACGCCCAGGATGCCCACCACCATGTCGAGCGAGCGCTCGACCAGCAGCCCGACCAGCACGTCGGGGCCGGCGCCCAGGGTCCGCAGGTGCCGGGCGAGCCGGTCGGCGCGCTGCGCAAGCTCGCGGTAGGTGAGGCGCTGCTGCTCGTACGCCAGGGCTGCGGCATCGGGCGTGCGCGCCGCCTGCTGCTCGAACAGGTCGTGCAGGCGCAGATTCCCGCCGGGATGGGTCGCCGCCGCGTCCTGCGCAATGCGTGCGGGCAAAGCGCTCATGACGACCACGCGATCAGCTCTTTCATGATTTCATTGGTGCCGGCGTAGATGCGCTGCGCGCGGCTGTCGGCCCACATGCGCGCGATCGGGTACTCCATCATGTAGCCGTAGCCGCCGTGCAACTGCACGCAATCGTCGACGACGCGGCATCCGCTCTCGGTAAGCCAGTACTTGGCCATGGCCGCGGTCGCGTCGTCGAGATCGCCGGCCATGAAGCGCTCGATGCAGTGATCCAGGAAGACGCGGCCGAGCTTTGCCTCGGTCATGCACTGGGCGAGCTGGAAGCGCGTATTCTGGAAATCGAAGAGCGGCTTGCCGGAGGCGGTTCTGTCCTTCACGTAGCGGGAGGTCACGGCGAGCGCGCGCTCGGTGGTCGCCACGGCGCTGACGCCGACCGTCAAGCGCTCATAAGGCAGCTGCGTCATCATCTGCGAGAAGCCCTTGCCTTCGGCGGCGCCCAGCAGGTTCGAGACCGGGACGCGCAGGTCGTCGAAGAACAGCTCGCAGGTGTCCTGCGCGTGCATGCCGACTTTTTCGAGCGGGCGGCCGGCGCGGTAGCCGGCAGCATCCTTGGCTTCGACCACGAGGAGGGAAATGCCCTTCCAGCCGGTGGCCCGGGGGTCGGTCTTCACGGCGAGGCAGACAAGACCGGCGTGCCAGCCGTTGGTGACGAACGTCTTCGAGCCGTTGATAACGTAGTGCTCGCCGTCGCGGCGCGCGTGGGTCTTGATGCCCTGCAGGTCGGAGCCCGCGCCGGGCTCGGTCATGGCGATGGCGCCCACCAGTTCGCCGCGCGCCATGCGGGGAAGCCACCGGCGTTTGTGCGCGTCGCTGCCGTAGGCGAGGATGTAGTGCGCAACGATGCTCTGGATGCCGGCGCCGAAGTGCACGCCTGCCTGGGCGAGCTCCTCCAGCACCACGGCTTCATGGGCGAATGTGCCGCCGCCGCCGCCGTACTCCTGCGGCACGTCGGGCAGGAGCAGGCCCGCCGCGCCTGCCTTGGTCCACGCCTCGGCATCGGGGAAATGCTGCGCGCACCAGCGGGCGTGATGCGGCACGAACTCCTTCTGCACGAACAGGCGCGCCGTGTTGCGGAACATGCGCGCTTCGGCGTTGCTCCACGCGGATTGATAGGGGGCGGACGACATGGCCGTCTAGAGGCGCGCATCGCCGCCGGACTCGACGGCGAGCGCGGCGGCATGGCCGGGCGCCGGCGAGAAGCTGCGCAGGCTCAGTCCGGGCGGGACTTCGAATTCGTTCAAGGCGGAATGCAGGCTGCCGCCGAGCGCCTTGAGACAGGCCTCCTTGCGCGTCCAGCGCCTGAAGAATCCCCGTTCCCGGTCGCGCGGCGCGAGCGCCCGGTAGGACTGGAATTCGCCGCGCGAGAAGAATTGCCGCGCGATGGCGTCGGCGTCGCGCAGCGGCCCGAGCGCCTCGACGTCGATGCCGACCTCGCGCCCGCGGCAGAAGGCGAACAGCGCGAAGTCGGCGCAATGCGAGACGTTGAAGCGCAGGTCCATCGCGGCGGATCCCGGCGCGACGCGCGGCTTGCCGTGCGCGCCGTAGGACAGTTCCACCGCTCGAGGTTGCGTGCCCAGGCGTGATGCGAGCAGCTGGCGCAGCAGGCCGCGCGCGACGATGTAGCGCCGGCGATGGTGTGCGAAGCGCAAGCGGCATGCCCGTTGCCGCTCCTCGTCGCTGAGCGAACCGGCCAATGCGTGCGCCGTTTCGCCGTCCACGTCCAGGCGCGCGACCACGATCTCGACTTCGGGATACTGCATGAGCCAAATCTACGCGCCGCGGCAGGCGGGCCATGCGGGTCGCGGCCCGGCGGTGCATGGTCCAATCGGCTCAGAGACCTCTGGCCGCGCCCAAGCCTGGCAAGAAAAGGGTACGGCGGGCCTGAGCACCCCTTTGCTGCTTCAAGCGTAGTCCGAACGGACTAGGCTGCGCCGCGCCGATCCCGCATTGTTCGGCGTCTCTCTGCGCTACGGTCCGGCGGCCGGCTACAGTGGCGTGGCGCTGCGTATCACGCGGGCGTGGATGACCGACGAAGGCTGGCCATGGGGCGTGTGATAGTTGGCGAGCTTGAAGTACACGCCCTGGCCCGCGTAAAGCGTGGGCCCGCGGTAGGCCATCATCTGCACGCCGTTGACCCATGCGTCGAAGAAGCCGTCGGTGCCCGATGTCCACTTCACGTGGTAGACGAAGTTGTACCACTGGTTCCTTACGACGGGGCCGATGGGATAGATCGCTTCCGTCGGGCTGGTCTGGTCGCCGTAGGCGATCTTGAAGCTCAGCCCGGTGGGGCGGTCGGAGGCGATCGCCGTGGCGGGCATCGCATTCACCTGGAAATTCGCCTGTCCGGCGCCGTTCGTGGTGTTGTGGAAATCGGCGACGATGCCGAAGTTCCACGACGACGACGAGCTTTCGGGCGGGTCGACGTAATCGTCGGGGAACAGGATCGAGTGCGCCCACCAGTGCTCTTTGCCCTCGTAGCCGTCGGAGGTCGCCTGACTGGTGGTGAGATCGTTGCGCTCGTTGCTGCCGCTTCCGGCAACATTATTGTCGCCGGGTTCGGTATGCAGGCGAACGGCTGTCACCCCGCCGACAGTCACGAGCGTCGCGCGGCCCGCCACCTTTGCCTGCTCGCCGAAACTGCAGTCCTGCCATGCGCTCGTGAAGTAGCAGGCGTAGTCGACCGTGGACGAATCGACAGGGGCCGGCGCGGGTTCCACCGGCGCTGGGGGAGGGGGTGCGGACTGCGATTGCCTGCGCAGCGAGTCTGCGTCCGCGGCGGCGGCAGTGTCGCCCGAACCGCCGCCGCCGCACGCGGCGCTCGAGGCTATTGCGGCGATCAGCGCAGCTCGGGCAATCGCTCGCCGCGCGCCGCGCCTGCGCGCGGCGGGAACGCGGGAATCAAGGAAGTGCGGGACCCGCGGCAAAGCGAATTTCGAGGTCATGTTCGAGCCTCCAAGTGGGTGAGCCAGAGCTGGCTCCACACATCCAGCACAATCCGTCAGGCCTCTGTTAAGCGCTTATAAACATGTCGTTACATTGCTAGTTGTAGTTGATAAGCTACGTGCACGTAGTTGAAGGCGCGCACACTAACACAATATTCATTGACAGGACGGAGTTCGCCCAAATAATGTTGTCGCGGCTCAGCGACAGAAGGGCGCAGCCGTGGCCCTTCGCGCCATTTTGCTGAATTCCGAAAGGCGGTTACCGCGGGTGGCAAAGCAGAAACAAGACGCAAGCGATGCGGAACTCGTCCGGAAATACTTCACGCACGAGGGGCTCGGGCCGCGCCCGCAGCACGCGCAGGAAATGCTCCGCGCGTTCGCCGTGCACATCGAGTCGGTGCGCGAGGCGGAGAGAACCCGCATCGCGCGCGAGATTCACGACCAGTTGGGCCAGGCCCTGACCGGACTGAGGATGGAGCTTTCGTGGCTGGAAAAACGCCTGCCCGGGGGCCTCACGGCGCCGGCCGGGAAGATCCGATCGATGTACCGGCTCATCGACGACACGATTCAATCCGTGCGCAGGATTGCCGCGGAGCTCAGGCCCCAGGTGCTGGACGACGCCGGCCTGCCGGACGCGATCAAGTGGCAGGCGAGGAAGTTCCAGGCCCGCACCGGCGTGCGCTGCAAGCTCGAGCTGCCCGCAGATCAGTGCGTCCTGGACCCGGAGCGCGCGACTGCCGTCTTCAGGATCTTCCAGGAGGCCATGACCAATGTCGCGCGCCATGCCAGGGCGACTCGCGTGGACATCCGCCTGCAACTCGACGCCAGCGAGCTCCTGCTGAGCGTGGCCGACAATGGTCTGGGCATTTCGCCGGCCGACCTGCGCAGGCCGAAGGCGCTAGGGCTCGTCGGCGTGCGCGAGCGCGCATTGCTGCTCGGAGGCAAGGTCGACATCGACGCATCGGCCGGCGGGGGCACGAGCGTCAGGCTGTCGGTACCGCTGCGCCGGCCGGCCGGGCCCTGACCTCTGCGAGAATAGGGCGTGACGAACATCATCATTGCCGACGATCATGCGGTGGTCCGCCAGGGCGTGAAGCAGATCCTCGCCGCGGAGCCGGACATGCGGGTGGTGGGCGAAGCGCGCAACTTCGGCGAGACCCTCGAGGTGGTGCGCGATCTGGATTGGGACGTGCTGATCCTCGACTACTCCATGCCCGGCGGCAACGGCCTGCAGGTCCTGAAGAAGATCCAGAAGTCCCATCCGAAGCGCCCTGTGCTGATCCTCAGCATGCATCCGGAAGAGGCGATCGCGGTATCGGCGCTGCGCGCCGGGGCCGCGGGTTACATCAGCAAGGATTCCGCCTCGGAGGAGCTCCCTCTCGCCATCAGGAAAGCCGTCAGCGGCAGGAAGTACGTCAGCGATTCCCTGGCGGAGAAGCTCGCGCTCGAGCTCGAGGAGGGATCGGCAGGCCTGCCCCACGAATCGTTGTCCGACCGCGAGTACCGCGTGATGTGGATGCTCGCGTCCGGGAAGTCGATCACGCACATCGCCGGGGAGCTGTCCCTGAGCCCGAACACGGTCAGCACCTACCGTGTGCGCATCCTGAAGAAGCTGAAGGCCGACAACAACGCGGACCTCGTGCGCTACGCCGTCAAGCACGGGCTGGTGGAATAGCCGCCCGCAGCGTCGCGGTGTCGTTCCTGTAGCGGTATCACTACCGCAAAATCAGTGCTTCATTGAGCAGGAACTCAGTGTTCGCGACCGGTTGCGCGTGCGGTGAGAGCGTAGCCTGAGTCCTGGGCAGGCAGCAGCAAGCCCGGGCACAAAGGATGCTGGAAAGCCGTGAAGCGGGATGCGGAACTGAGAGCGCTGCAAGACAAGCTCGAGCAGCTGGCGATGAGCTCGCGCTACAAGTCGCAGTTTCTTGCCGTCCTGTCGCACGAGCTAAGAACGCCGTTGAACAGCCTGCTGATCCTGGGGCAGCTGCTGGCCGAGAACGCCACGGGCAATCTGACGCCGCAGCAGGTCGAGTACGCCCAGACCATCTGCATGGCGGGCGACGATCTGCTGGAGCTGACCAACGACATACTCGATCTTGCCAAGGTCGAATCCGGCACGGTCAGCGTGCACCTCGCCAACGAGCGCCTCGGCGATCTGCGCGACTACGTGGAGCGGGCGTTCCGGCAGATCGCGCGCGACAAGGAACTGGCGTTCACGGTGTCGATGCGGGAAGGGTTGCCCGCCACGATCCGCACGGACCTGAAGCGGGTGCGGCAGATCCTGCAGAACCTGCTGTCCAATGCTTTCAAGTTCACGCAGAAGGGCGCGGTATCGTTCGAGGTGTCGCTGGCCGGCCGCGGCTGGACGCGGCGGCGCACCGATGCGGAAAAGGCCCTGAAGTTCTCGGTTGTCGACACCGGCATCGGCATTGCGAAGGACAGGCAGCAGGCGATCTTTGAGCCGTTCAGGCAGGCCGACGGCACGACCGAGCGCCGGTTCGGCGGCACCGGCCTGGGGCTGGCGATCAGCGCCGACCTGGCGCGGTTGCTCGGCGGCGAGATCCGCGTGGAAAGCAGCCTTGGCAGAGGCAGCACCTTCACGCTCTTTCTTCCCCTCAACCGCGAGCCGCAAGAGCAGCTCGCTCCGCATCCGGACGATCGTGTCGGCATCCGGCCCGGGGATCGAACGGTGCTGGTGGTGGTGGATGATGCGCAGCTTGGCGCCACGCTCCGCGACCGGGTGCACGCGCTCGGATTCAAGGCGCTGAGCGCCGCCAATGCGCACACGGCGCTCGCGCTCGCGAACGAATACATGCCGAACGCCGCCATCGTCGGCGTCAAGCCCCGGGCCGCGGATGCCTGGGCCAGCGTGATGCTCCTGCACCAGGATCCGGATACCCGGCATATTCCCGTCAGCGTGGTCTGCATCGACGACAAGGAGCGGACCTTTGTCTGCATGGGCGCGCTTGGATCGACGCGCGCGCACTCCAGGATCCAGGCTGTGCGCGAGGCTTTGCGCGGGCTGGGTCAATTCCAGGAAGGGAAGCCGCGCAGACTGCTGGTGGCCGATGCCAGCAAGGCGCAACGCAAGGAGATCGCGAGCGCCCTGGCCGCCGATCACCTGCATGTCATCGCCGCGGCCACGGGCAAGCAGGCGCTCAAGGTTCTCGGCGCGCGGGGGATCGATTGCACGATCATCGGTCAGAGCCTCGCCGATATGGGGCCGCTCGACTTCGTCCGGCATGTGGTCGAGTCGGGAAGCGGGGAGCAGTTGGGCATCGTCATGCACCGGCCGGCGGATGCGGGTGCCGGCGCGGATCAAGGCGAACCCAATGAGTTTGCCGAGATGCTGGTGCTGAGGCGCGCGCAGTCCGCGGCGGCGGTGCTCGAGCATGCAGCCCTGTGCCTGAACGAGGCGATGCAAGACGCGCCTGCCGTGCGCGCCCGGCCGCTTCCGGCAAGCAGAAAAGCCGCGCGGTCGCTGGCCAACACGAAGGTGCTGGTGGTGGACGACGAACGCCGCGACCTATTTGCGCTCACCAGTGCCCTGGAACAGCATGGCATGCGGGTGCATGGCGCGTCCGGCGGGTTCGAGGGCATCGAGACGTTGAAGAAGAATCCCGACATCGATATCGTCCTCATGGACATGATGATGCCCGACCAGGACGGCTATCAGACCGTCCGCCTCATGCGGGGCATGGAACTCTTCAGGGACCTGCCGATCATCGGGGTCACGGCCGGGGCGATGAAGGGCGATCGCGAGAAATGCATCGCCGCGGGGGCTTCGGACTACCTCTCCAAGCCGGTCGACCTGGAGCAGCTGCTGTCGGTGATGCGCATGTGGCTTGCCGACAAGCCAGCCGCCGCGCAACCCGGGTCGGATCAGATTTGCACCACCCCCGCCTGAATGGCATGGCGCGTGAGCGCGACGACGTCGTGGATACCGAGCTTCTTCATGATGTGGTTGCGGTGTGACTCGGCGGTCTTGAAACTGATGTTCAGGACCTTTGCGACCTCCTTGGTCGTGCTGCCTTCGGCGACCAGCTGCATCACCTGCCGCTCGCGCGGGGTCAGCGGATCCGCGGCGACGTCGGTCTTGTTGACATAGGCATCCACGACCGATTCCGCGACCTCCGGACTCAGATACACCTCGCCGCGAGCGACCTCGCGAACGGCGCGCAGCAGGTCGGCGGCGGCCTGGGTCTTGAGGACATAGCCCTTCGCGCCGACCTTCAGGGACTGCAGCACGTAGCGTTTGTCGGCATACATGGACAGCATGATGGTCTTGACGTCCGGCGCGAGGCTACGGAGCTCGCGGGCGGCGTCCATGCCGTTCAGGAGCGGCATGGAAAGGTCGAGCACCACGATGTCGGCTTTCAGGGTGCGCGCCAGCTTGCATGCCTCATGCCCGTCCGCGGCCTCGCCGACCACCTCGTGGCCGGCTTTCTCCAGCAGCGCGCGCAGCCCCTCGCGAAAAAGCCGGTGGTCGTCGGCCAGGAGTATCCGCATGTCAGCCGGCGAGCGGGATTGCGGCGTGAATCGTGGTGCCGTTCGCCGGCCGGGTGACGAGGCGCAACGACCCGCCGAGGGCGCTGAGCCGCTCCCGGATGCCGATCAGCCCCAGACCCCGGACCGCCGGCCGCCGCGCCGCGTCGAAGCCCTTGCCGTCGTCGCGGACGCTGCAGGTGACCTCGTGCGGCAGGCGTTGCAGCTCGATCCAGACGGCGCGGGCGGCGGCGTGTTTGACGGCATTGTTGAGCGCCTCCTGCGCGACCCGGTAGAGCGCCATTTCCACGGCGGGCGGCAGGCGCCCGCTGCCTTCGCCGATCACGCGCACCTGGATCCCGGTGCGCCGGCCGACCTTCTCGGCGAGAAATTCGAGCGCCGGCAGCAGTCCCAGATCGTCGAGCACCGTCGGGCACCATTCGTGCGACAGGCCGCGCAGCTCGGTCTCGATCTGCGCCAGCAGCCGCTGTACCGTCGCGAAGCGCGCGCGCGCCTGCGGCGGGAATTCGCTCGCGATATCGACGAGAGCCAGATGCACCGACGCGAGCAATTGACCGGCTTCATCGTGCAGCACGTGGGCGATGCGTTTCAATTCGCCTTCCAGAATCTCGTTCAGGTGACGCAGTGCCGGGGCGTCGTCCTTGCCGCCGCGCGCGAGGGTTTCCTCGAGCGACGCAGCGCTGTCCGGCGACACCGGCACGCGCACCACCGGGGGCGCCAACTCGCGAGCTGTCAGCTTCACGCGCCTAGCCTGCGCCTGCCGCCCGGGCGGTTCCGTGCGCTATCGCACAATGCACAAATGTACGAGAGCGCACAGAACTGCGCCGCGGCAAGGCGCAGCATGCTGGTGGCCGCGAGGCTCCGGCGTCGGCAATCCGCCTGCGCGCTACGAAAGGAATCGAACCGTGCTCTATACCATCGCTGTCGTGCTCGTCGTGCTGTGGCTCCTGGGAATGGTCACCTCCACCACCATGGGCGGCCTGCTGCACGCGCTGATCGTGATCGCCCTCGTCGTTGTTCTGCTGCAGGTGATCAGCGGACGAAGGTCCCTGTGATCAAGGCGGTCGCGCTGGCGCTGCTCGCGGGAGGGATAGTGCTTGCCTTCTTCGGCATGAACGCGGTCGACTCGGCAAATTCCGACATCTCCCGATTCTTCACCGGTGCGCCAACGGACCGGGCGATGTGGATGCTGGTCGGCGGCATCGTAATGCTCGTCGCGGGACTCGCGGGGCTGCTTCTCGGCAGCAGGAGGAGTTGAGGCTGGCCGCGCCGCATCGTTGAGCGTGCGGCGTACAGCGCTTAGAATCGGCGTGGATTGCCGCCACCCGGCACGCGACGATGCCCGCAACCTTCGACGGAAAGCTCGTAGTCGCCATCTCCTCGCGGGCGCTGTTCGACTTCGAGGAGGAGAACCGCGTCTTCGATCGCGAGGGCGAGGACGCCTACGTCGCGTTGCAGCTCGGGCGGCTGGACACGCCGGCAAAAAGGGGCGTCGCTTTCCCGCTCGTCCAGAAACTGCTCGCCTTCAACGCGCCGGACGCGCAGCGCGTGGAGGTGGTGATCCTTTCCAAGAACGACCCGGTGAGCGGCCTGCGCGTGTTCCGCTCGGCGCAGCGCGAGGGCCTGCGCGTCGAGCGCGGCGTGTTCACGCGCGGGCGCGATCCCTACCGCTACCTCGATGCCTTGCGCGCCAATCTGTTTCTCTCAGCCAACGAGCGCGACGTGATGGCCGCGCTCGACGCCAACATTCCTGCGGCGCGGGTCGTACCCGAGTCGGCCCAGGCCGCGAGCCGCCACGCCGAGGAGGTGAGGATCGCCTTCGACGGCGACGCGGTGCTGTTTTCCGACGAGGCGGAGAAGGTGTACCAGCAGAACGGCCTCGAAGCCTTCACGCGCCACGAGACCGACCGCGTGGATACGCCGCTGCCGCCCGGGCCGTTCAAGCCGCTGCTCGAGGCC
>Ga0299906_10000793_pt1 | contig 28201 bp, 23 predicted proteins | sample RVTome_14_FD_200259 | JGI IMG/M metagenome (GOLD analysis project Ga0299906, IMG submission 200259) | Soil microbial communities from uranium-contaminated site in the Upper Colorado River Basin, Wyoming, United States - RVT145D125 (version 2) ...
ACGCGCTCTTTCGTGCAATCAAATCGCTACGCACAACCGCCGAGTGCCGCGACTTCTTCAAGGACCTTTGCACACCCGCCGAATTGCAGGCCCTGGCCGACCGCTGGCACGTCGTCGAACTGCTGCTACAGGACATGCCGTACCGGCAAATTCATGACCGGACCGGCGTCAGCGTCACTACGGTCGGTCGGGTCGCACGTTTCTTAAGCGACGGATTCGGCGGCTATCGCACCGCCATCGAGCGCACTTCGCCAGACCACAACGCACAGAAATCCGGCGCGGCTCACTGAGGAAATTCGATGGATACCAAGGAGCAGCGCATCAAGATTGCGGTGCAGAAGTCCGGTCGTCTCACGGAGCATTCGCTGGATTTGCTGGAGCGGTGCGGACTCAAGTTCACGAAAAGCAAGGATCAGCTCTTCTGTTTCGGCGAAAACATGCCGGTCGATGTTTTGCTGGTGCGGGACGACGACATACCATCGCTGGTAAGCGATGACATTTGCGACCTGGGCATCGTCGGTCTCAACGTCGTCGAGGAGAAACGCCTGCTGCTGGAGAAGAACGGACGCGAGGGATTGTTCGACAAAGTGTTCGAGCTCGACTTCGGCCATTGCCGGCTGGCACTGGCCGCGCCGGAGGATGCTGTCTACAACGGGACCACAAGCCTGAATAACTCGCGAATTGCGACCAGCTTTACCGGAATTCTTGCTGACTACCTCGAAAGAAACGCAATCGTCGCCGAGATCGTTTATTTCTCGGGCGCGGTCGAGATCGCGCCAAAACTCGGCCGTGCGGATTTTATTTGCGACCTGGTGTCGAGTGGCGCCACCCTTGCGGCCAACCAGCTGCGCGAGGTCGGTACGGTATTCGAAAGCGAAGCCGTCATTATTCAGACCCGTGCACCGCTATCCACCCTGAAACAGGATTGGGTCAGCCGTATCCTGCAGCGCCTTGACGGCGTACTGCAGGTACGCGAAAGCAAGTACATCATGCTGCACGCGCCGAGAAGTGCGCTGGCCGAAATAACGCGGTTGCTGCCGGGTTCCGAGCACCCGACTGTCATTCCGCTGGAAGGCCAGCCCGACAAGGTTGCCGTCCACGCCGTGTGCCGCGAATACGTGTTCTGGGAGACGCTGGAGAACCTGAAAAACGCCGGTGCCAGCTCTCTGCTCGTGTTACCGGTCGAGAAAATGCTGGCATGACGGTATTCGACAAAAAGGTACTGACTGTCGTGGACTGGGAGTCCCTTTCGCCGGCGCAGCGTCGGGATATGCTGCAACGTCCACCGCAGACAGCGGATCCTGCAATTCGCCAACGCGTGCTGACGATCATTGCAAATGTGCAAACCCGTGGCGACGCCGCACTTCGCGAGCTGACTGCCGACCTGGATGGCGCGACGCTCGATGAATTGCAGGTCACCGAGGCCGACTTCCTCGCCGCGGAAGCGGCATTGTCGGTACAGGCAATCGACGCCATGGATGTCGCGATCGCAAACGTCCGGCGATTTCACCTGGCGCAGCTGCCACTGCCGATCGATATCGACACCTTGCCCGGCATACGTTGCGAGCGGGTCAGTCACCCGATTGACTCAGTCGGGCTGTATGTACCCTCCGGAAGTGCGCCGCTGCCCTCCGCGGCAATCATGCTCGCGGTACCCGCCGCGATTGCAGGCTGCCCTCGCGTCATCATGTGCACGCCGCCTCGAACGGATGGCAGCGCCGATCCGGCAGTCATCACGGCGGCACGCCGCTGCGGTGTGCAAACGATTTTTAAGATCGGGGGCGCACAGGCGATTGCGGCCATGGCCTACGGCACGGAATCGATACCGAAGGTCGAGAGGATATTCGGTCCCGGCAATGCCTGGGTAACGGCAGCCAAGACGTGCGTGGCCGCGGATAGTCGCGGTGCCTCCATCGATATGCCTGCCGGGCCATCCGAGGTGCTGGTTATCGCTGACGAAGGCGCCAGAGCCCGGTTCGTTGCCTCCGACCTGCTGGCCCAGGCTGAGCACGGACCGGACTCACAGGTCATCCTGGTCACGACCAGCCGCGCACTGGCGGCACAGGTGGCCGGCGAAATCGAACGTCAGCTTCGCCGTTTGAGCCGGGCAGCGATCGCGGGCCGCGCTTTGCAGCACTGTCGCGTGTTGCTGGCTGCGGATCTCGAGACCGCGGCCGGTATCAGCAATGCGTATGCCCCTGAACACCTGATGCTGCAGGTTGCGAACCCGCGACGGCTGCTGTCCAGGCTGCGAAATTCAGGCTCGGTCTTCCTTGGTCCCTGGTCCCCGGAGTCCGCCGGGGATTACTGCAGCGGGCCGAACCATGTCCTTCCCACCGACGGTGCGGCTCGAAGTTACAGCGGCCTCGGTGTCGAGCAGTTCATGCGTCACATGACGATCCAGGAGTTGACTAATGATGGCCTTCGGTCGATTGCCACGGCTGTCAGGGAACTTGCCCTCCTCGAAGGACTGGATGCGCATGCGGCTGCGGTCAACATTCGGCTGGCGGGCGAACCGGAACCTGTGCCATGAGCACCGTCAGCCTGGCGCGCCCGGAAATCGCAACGTTGTCGCCCTACTCGGCGGCGGCACAGGAGCGCCTGGCGATTCGCCTCAATGCCAACGAGGTGCCCTGGGATCCGTCTTCCGGCGCCGCCGAAAGCCTGAACCGGTATCCCCAGGTCAGGCCGTGGCAACTGCGTGACCGACTCGCGCAGATTTTCGATGTCCCGCCGCAACAACTGCTGGTATCGCGAGGCAGCAGCGAGGCGATCGACCTGCTCGTACGGGTGTTCTGCCGTGCCGGCCAGGACAATATCGTGATCACTCCGCCGACATTCGGCATGTACAAGGTCTATGCGGATATACAAGGCGCGAAATTGCGCACGGCACCTCTGAAACCTGAATGTGACTTCCAGTTCGACGTTGATGAAGTACTCAGGGTAACCGACGAAAACAGCAAGCTCGTTTTCATCTGTTCGCCGAATAATCCTACCGGCAACTCGATGCGAGTTGCGGAGTTGGAAAGGCTGATTTCCGCAAGACGAGGCCAGTCATTGATTGTCGTCGATGAAGCCTACATCGAATTCAGTGCGCGACCATCAGCAGTGGCATTGATGGGGAAGTTCGACAACCTCGTGATCCTTCGCACCCTGTCGAAAGCGCGTGGCCTTGCCGCAGCCCGTCTCGGTTGTGTGCTCGCACAGCCCGGTGTCATCAGGTTGCTGGACAGCGTGATGGCGCCTTACTCCATTGCGACAGCAATCGCACACCGGGCTATGTCGATATTGACCGACGAACACCTGGCACGAGCCACGAACCACATCGAGCGACTGCTCGGAGAGCGACAAAGACTCACGGCATCCCTGTCCGCGTGCGAGTCGGTCGACAAAGTCTGGCTCAGCGACGGCAATTTCCTGCTTGCCCGTTTCCATGATTTGCAGGGCGTGAAAGCGATTCTGGAGCGCGGGCGCATCCTGATTCGCGATTTTTCCGCGGTCCCCGGGTTACAGAACTGCGCCCGGATCACCGTTGGCTCCCGCAACGAGAATGACCTGTTGCTCGAAGCGCTCGGCAATGCGAGTCAGTCTCATGCGTAGGGTGCTTTTCATCGATCGCGACGGCACGCTGATCGAGGAGCCGGACGACTTTCAGGTAGACAGTCTGGACAAGGTGCGCCTGGTTCCCGGCGTGATTTCCGCTCTTGCTGCGCTCTGCAACGCAGGATACAGGCTGGTCATGGTCAGCAATCAGGACGGACTCGGCACTGACAGTTTTCCGCAGGAGGATTTTGCGCGGGTGCAAGCGCATGTTCTTGGCATTTTCAGTTCCCAGGGTATCGAATTCGACGAAGTATTCATTTGCCCGCATTTGCCTTCGGACAATTGCGCCTGCCGCAAACCCCGCGCTGGCCTGCTGGCGCGTTACCTCGCTTCAACGAGCATCGACACCGACGCATCGGCCGTCATCGGGGACCGCGACAGCGACATGCAGCTTGCGGCCAATCTCGGAATTCGCGGCATACGCCTCGGACAATCTGCGGACCCCTCGGAGCAATGGCCTGCTGTCGCGCGTGACCTGCTCGCACGATCGAGACGTGCCACAGTCAGCAGAAAGACCAGAGAAACCGAGATCGTCGTGCGCGTTGACCTCGACCAGTCGGACCCGATCGAGATCAATACCGGTATCGGATTTTACGATCACATGCTGGAGCAGATTGCCAGACACGGCGGGTTCAGCCTGCGGCTGCAGTGCAACGGCGACTTGATCGTCGACGAACACCATACAGTAGAGGACACGGCAATCAGCCTCGGTACCGCGCTGCGGCAGGCGCTGGGCAATAAAATCGGCATCGGCCGCTACGGATTCCTGCTGCCCATGGACGAAAGCGAAGCGCAGGTGGCGCTGGATCTGTCCGGACGCCCGGCATTCGAGTTTCGCGGCGTCTTTCCCCGCGCCTCTGTTGGCAGCCTTCCGACGGAACTCGTGCCGCATTTCTTCCGCTCGCTGGCCGAATCTCTCGGCGCCGCGTTGCACCTGGAGGTTCGCGGTGAAAATACGCACCACATGATCGAGGCCTGTTTCAAATCGGTTGGTCGCGCCCTGCGCCAGGCAATCCGCAATGACGGCGGTGGTATACCATCGACCAAGGGCAGCCTGACCTGACATGCCGGCAGAGCGCGTTGCGATCATTGACAGCGGTGGCGCCAATATCGCGTCACTCGCATTTGCGCTCGACCGACTCGGCGTCCGATCGATACTGACGACTGACGCGCAGGTCATCCGCAATGCCAGCCACGTCATACTGCCGGGTGTCGGAGCGGCCGCAAGTTGCATGGAACGGCTTCGCAAAACCCGGCTGGACGCCCTCATTCCGGAGTTGGTCCAGCCGGTGCTGGGAATCTGTCTTGGCATGCAATTGCTGGCAGAGTCGTCGGCCGAGGGCAATGCTCCATGCCTCGGGGTCCTGCCTGTTGCTGTGCGAAAAATGACCGGTACGCCGCAGAATCCGGTCCCGCATATGGGATGGAGTCCGATCCGGTTTTCGGCCTCCCACCCGTTGCTGGATGGCATCGACGCGGGAACCTGTTTCTATTTCGTTCACAGTTACCTGTTGCCCCCGGGTGACTTCACCCTGGCAACGGCCGTGCATGACGGGGAGATGACCGCAGTTCTTGCCCATGCCAATTTCTACGCCACCCAATTTCATCCGGAACGCTCGTCTCGCGCCGGGTCCCTGTTGCTGCGGAATTTCCTGGACCTGCTGTGATGCAAATCATTCCCGCCATAGATATCAGGGCCGGACGTTGTGTCAGGCTGCGCCAGGGGGATTTCACGAGTGAGACCGTCTATAACGACAATCCGCTGGAGGTCGCCAGGAATTATCAGCAGCTCGGGTTTTCGTACCTGCACATCGTAGACCTGGACGGTGCGAGATCTGGAACCCAGAGCAACGCCACGTCCGTTCGCGAGATCGCTGCAGGTACCGGCTTGTGCATGCAACTGGGTGGAGGTATACGCGATGAGGCGACGATTCGTCATTGGCTGGAGAATGGCGTTGAACGCTGTGTCACAGGCAGTGTCGCCGTCGAGGACCCGAACACGGCAAGATCGTGGATTGAGACTTTCGGTGCGTCCCGCATCGTTCTGGCCCTGGACGTCAGGCTGGCGGATGACGACATACCGTGGCTGTCCACCCGTGGCTGGACCCGGACGGCGAATGTCACGTTGTGGCAGAGCCTGGATGAATTCATGAAGGCCGGTGTTGCACACATACTTTGCACTGATATCAGCCGCGACGGCGCGCTGAGCGGGCCGAATCTCGGGCTTTATCGCGAAATCGTGAAACGCTATCCGGGTATCCTGTTGCAGGCATCCGGCGGAGTGCGTCACATCGCGGATCTGGTGGCGCTACGCGATACGGGGGCGAAGGCGGCTGTAACCGGGCGTGCTCTCCTCGATGGCTGTATCGGAAAACAGGAGATCGCACCATTCCTGCACGTCGCATAATTCCCTGCCTCGATGTGCGTGACGGCAAGGTCGTCAAGGGAATCCGGTTCCGGAATCACCGCATAGCCGGTGACATCCTTGCGCTCGCCGAGCGTTACGTTCGGGATGGCGCCGACGAACTGGTCTTTTACGACATATCGGCAAGTCCACATGGCCGAACGGTCGAGCGGCGCTGGGTTTCCGATGTCGCAGCTATTCTGGATATACCATTCTGCGTTGCGGGCGGCATTCGCAGCGTTGCAGATGCCGAGGCAATACTCAATTGCGGTGCAGACAAGATATCGATCAATTCGCCGGCACTGCAGTCGCCGGAACTGATCACCGAACTGGCCCGCCGCTTCGGCTCGCAGTGTGTGGTCATTGGCATTGACAGCCTCGAACAGGATGGTGGCTACGCGGTTTACCAGTTCACCGGTGATGCAGCGACATCCCGCAATACCGGACTGCCCACGACTGAATGGGTTCGCCGTGTGCAGGACCTGGGCGCTGGGGAAATCGTGCTGAACTGCATGAATCGCGACGGCGTTCGAAATGGCTATGACACAGTTCAATTAGCGCTGATACGGCCGTATTGTACTGTTCCATTGGTTGCGTCCGGCGGTGCCGGCACCGCCCGGCATTTCGTCGACGTATTTTCGGCCGCATCGGTTGACGGCGCGCTTGCGGCAAGCGTTTTTCACAGCGGTGAAGTCAACATCAATGAACTGAAACGTTTTTTACACGGCGAAGGCATAGACGTACGCACCTGATGCCTCTGCATGCAAGGAGATCCAGCATGAGCGGACACAACCTGAATTTCCTCAGTGAGCTCGAACAGATCATTCGAAATCGCATGAAAAGCGAGTCTGCTGCAAGTTACACGATGCAGCTGGTTGCATCCGGCAATCGCCGCGTTGCTCAGAAGGTCGGCGAAGAAGCCGTCGAGCTGGCACTTGCAGCAGTTGCCGGGACGAGGCAGGAGCAGGTCAACGAAGCCGCTGACCTCATGTTTCACTTGCAGCTGCTGCTGGCGGTACTCGGACTGTCATTGGCAGACGTTGCCGATTGCCTGGAAAGACGGCACCGCGACTGAGGTCGTGCCAATGACCGTCAGATGACCACTTCGGCAGCCGGTTCGCGCAGGTTATACCGCGAACTCATCGCATAACCGTAGGCACCTGCGTTTGCGATAAGGATCACATCGTTCTCGACTGTGTGGGGAAGTATGCGGTCTGTGCCAAGTTTGTCGCCTGACTCGCAGATGGGGCCGACTATGGTTGCGGTCTCCCCTGCCGGTTCGCCCATTCGGGTAAGGTTGACTATTTCGTGATATGCGCCATACAACGCCGGGCGAATCAGTGAATTCATACCGGTACCGATGCCGACGTAGCGTTTTTCGCCCTTGCCTTTGGTCTGCGTGACGCGGCCAATGAGCACGCCGGCCTGGGATACGAGGTAGCGCCCGGGCTCAAGCCACAGTTCGTATTGCGGATGGCGTTTCCTGAAGTCGCGCAACAGACCGTCCAGAACCTCCAGATCGAATGCCGGTTCCCCCGGCCTGTCGGGCACACCGATACCGCCGCCGAGGTCAAGCACCCGGACGTCCGGAAAACGTTTCGCAAACTGAGCAAGCTTGTCGGCGACGGACACCCAGTTGTCCGGCTCGTGTATGCCGCTGCCGCTGTGTGCATGCATGCCGATGACAGTGGCATCGGCCCTGTCCGTCAACGACTTCAGGTCGTCGACCTCGAACAGCGGCACACCGAATTTCGAGTAATTACCGGCGGTTCGAACATGGTCATGATGACCCAGCCCTTTGCCTGGATCGAGACGAATGAAAAGCTGGCTGCCGTGGAACAGCTCCGGCCATGCCTGAAGGGGATAAAGGCTGTCCAGGGTCACTTGCAGACCTTCAGAGAGTGCCCACGCGTATTCCTCGCGGGGCGCAAAGTTCGGCGTATACAGGATGCGTGTGCGCTCCAGTCCCGGCACGACAGCGTACAGGTGTTGCACCTCTCCCGGAGAAACGCAATCGAAGTCGATCCTGGCATCAGCGAGTATATTCAGCACGCCGGGGTTGAAGTTGGCTTTCACGGCATACAGCACCCGGCTCACGGATTTCAGGTTCAATACACGCCGTGCGGCCGCAGCAATACTGTTGCCGTCATAGACGTATGCGTTCCCCTGACGCGCGGCTAGCTGCAACAGTTCATCGCGTCGGGATTCCCACCAGGCTTGTTGCCGCCGCGGTGCCCTGGGCTCGGCGTTAAACAGCTGTTCCCAGCTGGGGCCGAATACCTGATCGTCGCCCGACGTCGTTATCATGCCCGCGTGCAGCTTTGCAATCAGCCTTGGCACCTGGTCTTCATCAATGACGAAACTGAAATTGAGATCGCTCGCGCCCTGGGTGACCAGGTGAATCTTCTCCTCTTCGAAAACCGCGAGTGCCTGCGCCATCCGCGCAAGATTACTGCGCATGCGCCGTCCTACCAGGCTCACGACTGCACAATCCGCGATCGACCGCGCCCGGCACAGTGTCTCCAGGTCGACGAGCAACGCGTCGCGCACGCCGGGCGGAAACATGCCATCGATCGTGTCGACCGACACCGTAACGTTGGATTCCGACGTGGACACCAGGTCGATCGACACTCCGTGGCGCGCGAACACGGAAAATGCGTCGGCAAGAAATCCGACTTCGTGCCACATGGCCATGCCGTCCATCGAAATCAGATTGACGCCCTTGCGGGCGGATATGCCCTTTACCCGAGGCGCCGAGTCCCTTGGTGCGGCGGAAACGATGGTTCCGGAAATCGAGGGTGCATGCAGGCACCGGATGAAAAGCGGAATACCGTAACGACTCAATGGCGACAGGCAACGTGGGTGCAACACTGTACTGCCGGTGGACGCCAGCTCTCTGGCCTCGTCGTAGTGCAGATCGACCAGGAGTCTGGCTGTTGGCAGAAGTTTCGGATCGGCTGAGAACATACCGGGCACGTCCTTCCAGATCTCCAGCCGCCGGGCCTGAAGCTTGGCTGCGAGATAGGCGGCGGACGTGTCCGACCCTTCCCTCCCCAGCAGAATAGTGTCGCCAGCGGCATCGCGCGCAATGAAGCCCTGCGTGAGTATGACTTCGCCCGCCACCGCGAATCGGGCTTGCAACTGCGGATCTGCGTCGTAGCCACAGGTCGCAGAAAGGTACCTCTGGGTCGGAGATCGTTGCATGCGGTTGTCGCTCCGCAGCAGCTCGCGGGCATCGATCCACCGCACATCCAGTCCCTGCAGGCGAAGGAAGGCGGCACCGATTGTGGATGCCATGAGCTCCCCCATGGAAAGAACGGCTGCCTGAAGCTTAGGGCTTGCCTCGCCGGTTTCCCGGATGCGCTCCAGTATGCCTGCGAGTTCATCGAACAAGCCGCCGAGTAACGCGCCGTCCGTCAAACCCAGGGACTCGGCGAGCGTTGCGTGGCGGCTCCGCAGTGCATCCAGTTCCTTCGCGGCAATGCCATTGACTGCGTCGTGCGAAATCCGGTTGAGCGCATTCGACACGCCCTGCAACGCGGACTGGACCACAACCGGCCTGAGCCCGTCACGTAGCCTCTTGCGCAACAGACTGTAGATCGTCTGCCAGTTTGCCGCTGACGTGACACCGCTGCCGCCGAATTTCATGACTACCCAGGGCGAGCGCGCCATTTCGGGCCCGGTGCCAAGGCTTTCACCTGAAGCGAACGTTGCTTCGGCCAACTCGACTGCATCCACCGGTGTTGCCTCTCTGGCGAATCCGCCCTTTCACAAAAAAAAACCCGCTCGGATTATCCTCGCGGGTTGGATGGTCGCAGTCGGCTTTTGTCAGCCGTTTCTACCGACCATTTCACCCGCGCGCCTCTGGCGCGCCATTCGTTTTAAGCATTTTCGGGCTGCGATTCCGCAGCCACGGCACATTACGCGGGTGTAAGGCATTCTCACGCCGGAAGTAAAACGGACCACGCCTTGCAGGTCAAGACCATTCTGCTTCAGATTTCCCAGTCTCTCGCGACAGTCACGGCACCGAGGGATGCCGATGACACCTCCGAACGGTACTTCGCAAGCAATCCTTTGCTGACGTCCGATGGAGGACGGACCCAACGGCTACGCCGCCTGGCGAGATCGTCCTGCGACAGATCGACGCTGATTTGCCCGGTTGCCGCATCGATGTATATTTCGTCGCCTTCCTCGAGCAACGCGATCGGGCCGCCAACGGCCGCTTCGGGCGAGACGTGCCCTACCACGAAGCCGTGACTGCCGCCGGAAAATCGCCCGTCCGTTATCAACGCCACATCCTTGCCCAGACCTTTGCCCATGATCGCGGACGTCGGGCTCAGCATCTCCCGCATACCGGGCCCGCCTTTCGGGCCCTCATAGCGAATCACGATGACGTCACCGGCACGGATCCTGCCACCGAGTATGGCCTGCAATGCCTCTTCCTCCGAGTGAAAGATTCGTGCGTCTCCGCGAAAGCTCATGCCTTCCTTGCCGCTGATTTTGGCGACTGCGCCGTCCGGCGCAAGGTTGCCATGGAGTATCACGATGTGACTGTCGGCCTTTAGCGGATCGTCAAAGCTGCGTATGACCTGCTGACCGCCCGGGTAATCGTCGACCGACGCGAGGTTTTCGGCAACTGTGCGCCCTGTCACCGTAAGGCAGTCGCCGTGCAACAGGTCCTTGTCAAGCAAGCGCCTCATCAGTGGTTGTATGCCGCCGATGGCGATCAGCTCCGACATAAGGAACCGCCCGCTCGGCTTGACGTCTGCCAGCACGGGTACACGAGCGCCTATGCGGGTGAAGTCATTGAGACCGAGTTTGACTCCGGCTTCGTGCGCAATCGCAAGGAGATGCAAAACTGCATTGGTCGAGCCGCCCAGCGCAACGACAACGGTAATCGCGTTCTCGAATGCTCTTGGCGTAAGGATATCTGACGGCCTGATGTTGTTCCGCAGAAGATTGATCACCGCTTTGCCGGCGCGTTGACAGTCGTCGATCTTGCCGGGCGACTCGGCTTCCTGCGCCGAGCTGTTGGCCAAGCTCAGCCCCAAAGCTTCGATTGCAGAAGCCATGGTGTTTGCCGTGTACATCCCGCCACAGCTTCCCGGGCCGGGAATGGCTGTCTTCTCGACCTCGTACAGCTCGGACTCGCTGATTCGGCCGCCGGAGAGTGCACCGACTGCCTCGAACACGGATACGATATCGCGCCGATTCACGCCCGGCCTGATCGTACCCCCATAGACGAAAATGGACGGACGATTAAGTCGCGCCATCGCCATCACGCAACCGGGCATGTTCTTGTCGCAGCCGCCGATCGCAATCAGGGCGTCGAAACCCTGTGCGCCGGCGACCGCTTCAATGGAATCCGCTATGACCTCACGCGACACCAGTGAATAGCGCATGCCCGGTGTGCCCATCGATATCCCGTCGGATACGGTAATGGTGTTGAAAATCACCGCTTTGCCGCCGGCGCTGTCGGCACCGCCTGCGGCCTGTCTTGCAAGCGCATCGATATGCATGTTGCAGGGCGTAACCATGCTCCAGGTAGATGCAATACCCACCTGTGGCCGGGAAAAATCGGCATCGCTGAATCCCACTGCACGCAACATCGCCCGGCCGGGCGCGTGTTCAACGCCATCGACAACGACGCGTGAATAGCGCCGCAGGTCATTCTCTTTCATGTTAACGCTCTGTTGATCCTGATCTATGCAGGAACTGACTCAGGAATCGTCATCCCGGATCATAACCGCGATTCGCAGGAAGATGTTGGCATTGTCGCTGTGATGCGCGGGATCAAGTTCGAGCATGAAGGCTTCGTCCGTCTCGACAACGGAATCCTGTACGAGAGGGATAAAGATTCGTGCGCTTCTCTGGCCAGGTTCGAATCTTAGCGTGCCGGTATCCGGGGCAAAATAGTCCTGCCCCTCGGTGGCCGTGACGTCCCGCACCACATAGGATACGTCCAGATTGCTGTTATCCGGCTTGAATCGCAGCACGTCGATCTGTACGGCCGAATCACGCTCCCGAACCGACACCTGGCTGACCGCGAACCCCACCGTATTCGGCATGAGGCCCGCCTCGAACCGTCGCTGATCGTCATCCATGAGATTCAACCTGAGATTGGCGAATGCCGTATCCGGATAATCTGCGTCACGAAGCTGCAGCACTACCTCGCGATCGGCTTCACGCAACGGGTCCGATGCCATGGCAATGGTTGTCCGGATGCGCGGCTCGCCGGATTCGAATTGCATGAGCCCATCTTCCTGCAGTGTGTACTGCCCCGATTCCCAGGGTGATCCATTGCCGCTGTAGCTGACTTCCTCGAGGCGCAATTTCAGCGTGGACAAGAGGTCGGAAGTGCGCACGAAATCGACGATCGCAGGGGCCGCATCCTCCGTCAGAGACAAGGCGCCATCGAACGATGGCGTGCCGGCTGCGCCGATCATGACCACAAGATCCGGCGGCGGCAGCAGTGAAAAATCGATTTGCGGCGCTGCAGCCACGGCAACGGCTTCAGTTGCAGCCGTATCACTCAAGGCAGGATCGTCCGCAACGGCTGTGTCCGTAGCCTCCTCCGTCCCGGTCAATCCGCCTGAAGGCTCAGCAATACTCACATCGTCCGGTGCCGGCTCCTTCGGCGCCGGTGCGGAGACGACAGCGGCCTCCTCGAACGCAGCGGGTGGCACGAATTCTTCATCGGCGAACGGCGCGAGCAACCCGCTTCGCTGCAATGCCCAGCCGGCGCCGGAGAGCACCGCCAGGATGACTGCGGCCATTGCAAATCGTCTGCCGAAACCCGGCGTTGCAGCATCCGCCAGTTCGGGAAGCGACAGGGTATCGCTGACGGCCGGGCTGTCGCCCTCCAGCACACGCAGGAACTCGCCAACTGATGCAAACCTGGCGACCCGCGAGTAGGCCAGGGACTTCCTGAGTGCTGACCATTGCGCCTGGCTGATCCCCTGCAGTCGCTGCGGCTCCATGCCGGCCTGTGCCGCTTCCGCCGCGTTCCGTGGGCCGAAGACCCGGTAACCCGCCAGCAGGCGGTACAGGAGACAGCCAAGCGAAAAAACGTCGTCCGCCGGGACCGGATCCTCCCCCGTCAATACCTGCATGCTGGAGTAGATTGGCGTACCAGCTGACAGCACACCGGGATCAAAGTCCGGCGGACCCGAATTTTGTTTTTGCCGAATCCGTGCAACGCCGAAATCGAAAAGTTTTGCCTGCCCGGACGCGGTGATCATGATGTTTCCGGGTTTCACATCGGCATGTACCACGCCGCAACGATGCGCGTAATCGAGTGCCTGTCCGATCTGGCGGACAATGTCGAGTGCCGTGGCCGCATCGATCGAATTATTACGTGCGTTGTCCAGGATGTCGGCCAGAGAGCGGCCGTCGAGCCATTCCATAACGATGAAATAGATATCATCGTCACGATCGAGATCGATGAATCGCACGATGTTCTGATGAGTCAGGAAGCGGCCCTTCGCGGCTTCCTGCTGAAGTGCGCGCAGTGCGTTTCCGTTGCGTGAAAGTCTTGGCGCCAGCACTTTGATCGCCACGAACGGATTGTCACTGCCGGTCTCGGCCAGGCGGCGGTCCAGCGCCTTGTAAACGTCCCCCATGCTGCCGCCTGCGACCTTTTCCTGGAGCAGAAAGCGGTCCCGCAGTACGGAACCTACCTGCAGACTGTCTTCTGCCGTGGTGGGCTGAAAGCTGTCCTCCGGGATGATGGTGGTGTCTCTAAACGGGTCCTGGTCGTGGGCATCCCTCGATGTATCGCCGGGCAGTGTCTCGACATGCTCGCTCACTATGCGATTCAGTATTTGCTGGACCAGCTGATACGTTTCATTGCGTAACTGGCCTGTCGAATACTGCCGCAGGAGTATCGCCCGAATGTCGCGTTCCGCATTGCCGTCATTGGCCAGCAGCGTCGAAAATGCGGTATGGATGTCCCTCACCACAGATTCATTGGTGATCTGCGCATCAAGCATCTGCGCCAGCGCCTCGAGCTGCTTGTCGAAGGGTGACTTTGCTTTTTCCGAACCAGTACTCATGTGACCATGTAGCCTTGAAACGAGCGCGGGCCATCCGACTTGGGCAAGATAGTGCGGAATTTTAGCCTTATTGGCCGGACAAACAGTGGGAACTGGTCGTCAAAATGCCATGCGTTACGCCGCTTGACGGCCGATTTCAAAGGACTTTTCCGGGATTCAGGATGTTGTCCGGGTCGAGGGCCTGCTTCACGGTACGCATCAGGCGAAGCTCCGATTCGCTCTTGTGCTGCCGCAGCAAATGCCGTTTCGCCTGGCCGATCCCGTGTTCTGCACTGATGCTGCCGCCGAATGAACGTGTAACGGCATAGACCGCATCACTCAGGGCTGTGCATCGCTGGTCGAACTGTCGCGTCGGCGCGCCGGACGGCTGGCTGATATTGAAGTGGACATTGCCATCCCCGACGTGACCGAATGCAACCACCCGGATCGCCGGCACGATCGACTCGACGGCAATTTCGGCCGCCTCGATGAAGTCCCCTATACGACCTACCGGTACCGAGATATCGTGTTTCAGGCTCGCTCCTTCGCTTTTCTGCGCTTCGGAGATCGAATGCCGCAGCCGCCAGAATTCTCCCGCCTCACGATCATTGCCGGCAATGACGGCGTCACGGGCGTGCCCCAGATCGATCATGGTCATCAGCACCGAATGCAGATGATCGGGCCCGCGTGCTGCCGCACACTCGACAAGTACGTACCACGGACTGGTTTCTGCGAAAGGCGAGCGGGTACCCGGTATGTGCCGCAGCACGAACTGCAGCGCCCGGTCCGATATCAGTTCAAACGCGTAAACCTGATCCGCCAGGCCGGATCTGAGTGCGGCCAGCATCGCCACGGCCGCGCCGGCGGACGGCACCGCCAGCATGGCAGTGTGCAGGTCCGACGGCAGCGGGTACAACCTCAGGCACGCCGCGGTGATGATGCCAAGCGTGCCTTCGGCGCCAATGAACAGCTGTTTCAGATCGTAGCCGGCGGTATCCTTGCGCAAGCATCGCAGTCCGTCCCAGACAGTGCCATCGGCCAGTACGACTTCCAGGCCGAGTGCCTGTTCGCGCGCCGTACCGTACTTCAGCACATTGGTACCACCGGCATTGGTGGACAGGTTGCCACCGATCTGGCAGCTCCCTTCGGCCGCAAGGCTCAGCGGAAACAACCGGCCTGCCGCGCGGGCCCGGGACTGAATGTCGGCCAGCACACAACCTGCTTCCGCCACCATCGAGAAATCTTCCGGATCGACAGCCCGGATGCGGTTGAGTCGGGCCAGTGACAGCAGGATCTGCGAGCCGCTGATATCCGGAATCGCACCACCGCAAAGGCCGGTGTTGCCGCCCTGGGGTACGACAGCCGTACCGGCCTCGGCACAAGCACGAACCACTTGCGCTACCTCTGGCGTAGACCGCGGAGCTACCATCAGCGGGGTGTTTCCACGGTATGCGCCTCGCCACTCCGTCAGGTGCGGTGCGAGCTCGACCGGGTCGCTGGTCCACCCGGAGGGGCCGACAATGCGCTTCAATTGATCAAGCAACATTCCGCAACCTCAGGTGTGCCTGTGACGCATATGTCGCCCAGTCTATGTTGCTGCCGCACAGGATCAGCACGACCTTCCTGCCTTTGAACCGGCCGGCCAACGGACCCATGAGAGCAGCGGTACTGGCTGCGCAGGCGGGCTCCACGGCGATACGCAGTTCCTGAAACAGCATGCCCATGGCACGCCGTAACTCCTCGTCAGTGACCAGTACCATCTCCTTAACGGACTCTTTGCAAAGGGCAAACGAGTATGGCAACGCATACGGTGCGCCAAGGCTGTCGGCAATGGTTGTCACTTTGTCCAGGCGCACCGGAGCCGATGCCAGGAAACTGCGATACATGGAATCGGCTCCGGTCGGTTCAACGCCGAAGATCTCGCATTGCGGCCTGAGTTGCCTGACGACACTGGCGATTCCCGCACACAGTCCGCCACCACCGACAGGCACAATAACCGCGTCGAAGCAGTCCAGCTGATCACAAAGCTCCAGTCCCAGCGTGCCGGTGCCCGCGGCGGTCCGCGGCCCCTCGAACGGATGCACTAGGTACCGGCCCTCGTTATCCCGGATCCTTTCCGCCGTCGAAAAGGCGCTGTGTACATCGTCGGCAAGAACCAGCTCGGCGCCCAGGTCGCGGCATGACTGGATTCGTACCGGACTGGCGTGCCTCGGCATTACCACCTTGGCGCTGGTACCGAGTTTGCGCGCGGCGAAGGCAGTGGCAATGGCGTGATTTCCGGCGCTGACGGCAGTGACACCTGCGGCGAGCTGATCCGGGTTCAATCCGAGCAGCACGGATAACGCGCCACGGGGTTTGAAGGTGCCTGTTTCCTGCAGGAACTCGAGCTTTGCATAGATCTCGATCGATCCCTTCAGCCGTTGCTCAAGTGCCGCACATCGCATTACAGGAGTCCTTACCAGCCATGCTCCCAATCGGGCATGCAGTGCCCGAATGTCGGCCAGGGGCACAAGTCCCGGGCTCATTTCACAGTTCCGCCACGTTTGTAAACCACCGCCATGCGCGAACCCGACAGGCAAGCAAACCGGTCTGCATTATGTAAGACTTCGAATTTGACGGAAAACATCATTTGTTGAATTTTGAAAGGGCTATGCAAGATTCCTGATAATACTTGCACTGTTTGGGTTTGTTGATTAATTTGCCTGAACAAGGCCAGTACACAAAGAACACCGTCTTTCGTTGGGGAATGATATCGGTAGTTCCTGATCTGACGTTCAGCCGCCTCCTGGTACCACCCGGAATGGTTGCCATGGCGGTTGCATATCGCCGGACCGACCCTACCTCGTCAGGCAATCCTTATGGAATATGATGAACTGTCGCAGTCGGGTATACGGCGTGTAGCCAACTATTCCCCGTACCTGGATCAGCTCGCCGGCCTTGCCAGTGAAATGGGACTGCGCCAACGCAGTAACCTCGTGCATCTGGAACGTTGCCTGCACGAGGAGTGGTCGCTTGGCCAGAACAGCATTCTGAGCTGGACCCCACTGGACGACGGCATGCTCGTACTGGTCGTGCCGCATTACGCAATTGCAGAGTACACCGCCGCGCCAGGCGGCGATCCCCGCATGCCCCAACGGGTATCCGCAGCGTTCATCACCGAACTCATTTCCGGCAACAGGCAACTGACGTTGCTGCAAATGCAGAAAGTCGCGCGACTCCTGCAGGTGGAGCCAAAGTTCATAATGCTGCGCCAGCCGCTCGACAATCACCCCGTCGAAACGCAGATCATCGAGAAAATGATACGCCGATACGGCATCAATTACGTCGCAAGTCGCGCCGTTACGCTGTTCGATATCGTTGGATTCGGCCTGCTGAGGCCCTTCGAACAAATGACACAATTGAACAGCCTCTCATATTCCCTGAACTCTTCCCACGCGAAGATGCTGGAACTGGATGTGGGCCTTAATTTCGCCAGATCATCGAGTGGTGACGGTTTCTATATCTGGAACAGGGACAATGGCCTGGAAGCCAATGTCAATCTCTATCACTTCATGCATCTCGCGTTGGCCGACAACGCCATCGCAAGAAGCAAATCGAAATCGAAGACAGTGCCACGCTTGCGTGCGTGTTTTCATGTCGGCAGCTGCTACGAATTCCACCAGGCGGAAGGACTGAATCCGACCATTCACGATTTCATTGTCGGTGACGTGACCATCGAACTGGCAAGAATGATCGAGGCCGCCATGCCCGGGCAAATCCTCGTTGGGGAATTTCTCGCGGAGTTGCACCCGCAGTCCCCGGATGAGACCGAGTCCCAGGTCAATCTCGATGCTGTAACATTTTTGCAGCGGGCGCAGGGAAACCTGTCGAAGTTGAGCGGCCTCGTGCTGTCGGGCGAGAAAGTGTCCGCCATAAAGTGCTATCTGACGGGCGAGCGCATGGAAAGCGGTGAGTTCAATATTCGAAAACTCAGCATTCGCGACAAGCACGGTCTTACTCGCTCCGCGTATAACGCAAAGGTCAATATCTACCGCGAGAATGCGGAGCCGATCCTGCTGGGTATCGAGGATCGGAAACTGGCCGCTGCCCGGGAGCCAGGCTGAGCATATTGGTCGGGGCGGGGAGATTCGAACTCCCGACCCCCACAACCCCATTGTGGTGCGCTACCAGGCTGCGCTACGCCCCGACCGGATGCTGACGTGCTGGGATGGCCATCGACATGCGGCCATTCGCCGCAGAACTGCATTCTACCTGCGCGAACTGCCACATCACCAGCCGGTCGGCTGGAGGAAAAACCGGTCGCGGGCATTGCTTGGCGACTAACGTCGCAGGATTTTCAGGACCTGTTCGAGTTCCAGCCGCAATTGCTTGATGATCTGCTGGCTCTGGCTTACGTCAGTCTTGGCCTCGTCACCGGTCAGGCGCTGTCTGGCGCCGCCAATAGTGAATCCGTCATCATAAAGCAGACTGCGTATCTGCCGAATGATGAGTACGTCCTGACGCTGGTAATAACGGCGGTTTCCGCGCCGTTTTACCGGCTTCAGTTGAGGAAACTCCTGCTCCCAGTAACGCAGCACATGTGGCTTCACGGCGCACAGGTCACTGACTTCACCTATGGTGAAATAGCGTTTTCCTGGGATTGGAGGTAATTCGTCGTTATTCCCCGGTTCCAGCATAGGCCTCTACTCGGGCTTTTAGTTTTTGTCCCGGTCTGAAAGTCACAACTCGTCTCGCGGTGATTGGAATTTCCTCACCGGTCTTTGGATTTCGTCCCGGTCGTTGGTTTTTATCCCGAAGATCAAAGTTCCCGAAGCCGGAAAGTTTAATCTGCTCCCCAACTGCGAGCGATGCTCGCAGCTCTTCAAAATACAGGTCGACCAATTCTCGCGCTTCGCGCTTGTTCAGTCCGAGTCCGTTGAACAGGGACTCCGCCATATCTGCTTTGGTCAGCGCCATTAGTATTAATCTCTTAGTTCCGCGCCATAATCCAGCCGTAGCTTGCGTAGGACCATTTGCATCGCTAAGTCTGCATCTGTGTCGGTAAGCGTGCGGGATGTTTCTTGCAAAATCAAGCCTAAAGCGACGCTTTTTAGCCCCGCTTCTATGCCCGGGCCCTTGTAAATATCAAAGATCCTGACCTCGCGAATCAAGCCTGGCACGGCCTGCGAGACGGCCCCGCACAATTGCGCGGCGGAAACTTCGTCTTTGACAATAACGGCGATGTCCCGGCGTATCGACGGGAACCGGGACACTGCTGTGGCAGTTGCAATTCTGGCAGCGAATACGGCTTCGGTATCGAGTTCGAACAGAAATGCGTCCTTGCGCAACTCCAGCTGTTTCGCAATGGAAGGATGGAGCTTTCCGACAAACCCGACTGTAGTGCCGTGCCGCTTGATCGCGGCCGATTGCCCGGGCTGCAGCAACTCGAATTGTTCTGCCGAAAACGAAAAGTCGCCGCCACAGCCGGTCAGCGCGAGCAGCGCCTCCACGTCGGATTTTATGTCAAAGAAATCAACCATCCGGGACTTTTCTGCCCATTGTTCGCAGAGCGCCGGACCAACGGCGAGTCCGGCGACCCGCATAGTTTCAACAGGCGCACTCAGTTTTCCATGGAACGACTTGCCGATTTCAAAAAGTCGGACCCTGTCCTGCTGCCTGGACAGATTCATTTCCGCCGCAGCAAGCATTCCGGCGCACAGGCTGCTACGCATGACGGCCATCCCGGACGATATCGGATTGCTCAGAACCAGTTCCGACGAGTGGCCTGTCAGCAACCGGTCAGTATCCGGATCGACGAAACTGTAGGTAACCACCTCGTAGTAGTCGCGCGCGACCAGAGTATCAGCAACCAGCTCCAGATTCGTATACGTTTCAGTTACGCCTGCGAGCGGCAATTCCGCAACGTCGGTTCGCTCCGGAATCCGGTCATAGCCGAAAATCCGAGCGACTTCTTCAATCAGGTCGTGCTCGATCTTCAAGTCAAAGCGGAATGCCGGAACCCGCGTTCGCCAGCTGTTGTCCTGCGGCTCAAAATCGATCTGCAAGGACTTGAGTATTCGCTCTACCTCGCCGGTTTCGACATCGGTGCCAAGCAACCGGGACAGTTGCGATCGCCGAAGGCGTATGTCGACCGGCCGCGGGATGTACTGTTGATTTACAACATCGATCAGTGGGCCTGCAGCACCACCGCAGATATCCAGCAATAGTTCGGTGGCGCGCTCGATTGCCCTGCCCTGCAGCCCCGGATCCACGCCACGCTCGAAACGCACAGCCGCGTCGGTGTGCAACGCATAACGTCTGGCCCGCCCGGCGATGACGTTCTGAGGCCAGAAAGCAGCTTCCAGGAACACATTTCCGGTCTGATTTGAAACGGCCGTCGAGCGGCCGCCCATGATCCCGGCGAGACCAATAGGGCCCGATTCGTCGCTAACAACCAGGGTGTCCACGCTCAGTTCCACTTCCCGGTCATCGAGCAGCACCAGCCTTTCGCCTGGTCGCGCGAACCGCGGCTGGATCGGCCCTGTGAGACAGTCTTGATCATAAGCGTGCAATGGCTGTCCGAGTTCGAGCATGACATAATTTGTCACATCGACTACCGGGTGTATGGATCGGAGGCCTGCGCGCCTCAACCGCTCCCTCATCCACAACGGACTCACCGCGTCGGCATTGATGTTGCGCATGACCCGGCCGGCAAACCGCGGGCATGCAGCAGGTGTGTTGACGACCACTGAGTAAGCGTCCTTGATCGTTACGGCCACTTGCGGCGCGCCGCGGATCGTCAGTGCAGTTCCGGTCACTGCTGACAGATCCCGCGCGAGGCCGGCGACGCTGAAACAGTCACCCCGATTCGGCGTCAGGTTTACATCCAGAATTGCATCCGGCAAAGAAAGAAACGCGGCAAGATCTGCGCCAGTCGGCGCCTCGGGCGGCAAATCGATGATCCCGTCAGACTCGTCGCCGATCGCGAGTTCGACCGGCGAGCACAGCATGCCGTTTGACTCGATGCCGCGTATGGTCGATCGACGCAATATCATGCCATTCGGCAACTTGACGCCGGGGGCCGCGTAGGCTGCTTTCATGCCCTGTCGCACATTCGGCGCGCCGCAGACAACCATTACGGTGGCGCCCTCGCCCGTGCGAACTTCGCAAACACTCAATTTGTCGGCATTCGGATGCTTTGAAACCGAACTGATTTCCGCCACCAGGATGCCCTTGAGTTCGGCACCCTGGACTGCAAAGTCATCGACTTCATGGCCAGCCATGGTCAGGTGATGCGCGAGCGCGGCGGAGTCAAGTTGCGGATTCACCCACTCGCGCAGCCAGTTTTCAGAAAACTTCATCGCGCCACCCGACTAGCGGAACTGCCGGAGAAACTGCAGGTCATTTTCGAAAAATGACCTGAGATCCGTAACGCCGTATCGGAGCATCGCAAGTCGCTCGACGCCCATGCCGAATGCATAGCCGGTGAATTCTTCTGCATTGATACCGGCGCTTTCGAGTACGTTCGGATGCACCATGCCGCAACCGAGTATCTCCAGCCACTTTCCCTCAGCCCACAATACATCCACCTCGGCAGACGGCTCGGTAAAGGGGAAATATGACGGCCGGAACCGCAGTTCTGCGTCGCGCTCGAAAAAGCGCTCCACGAACTGGTGCAAAACGGCCTTGAGATTGGCAAAGCTGATGTTGCGATCGATGACAAGGCCTTCGACCTGGTGAAACATCGGCGTGTGCGTCTGATCGGAATCGCAGCGATACACCCGTCCCGGCGCAATGATTCGAATAGGCACTCCCTCCTCGACCATCGAGCGTATTTGCACCGGTGATGTGTGAGTTCGTAACAGCTTTCCACCGGGGAAGTAAAACGTGTCGTGCATCGCCCGCGCCGGATGATTCTCCGGAATATTCAAAGCAGTGAAATTATGAAAGTCGTCCTCGATGTCAGGACCGGAACGAACACCGAACCCGGCGTTCGTGAACATTCGCGCGATCCGGGCCATCGTCCGGGTCACCGGGTGCCGCCCACCCATTGACAGACCGCGCCCGGGCAACGTGACGTCAATGGCGTCCATGCGAAGCCTGGCTTCCACTGTCTGCTGCTCGAGGACCTCTCGGCGCCCGTCTATGAGCGTCTGCACCTCGTTCTTGACCCGGTTGAATTCCTGGCCGGCTGCCGGTCGCTGCTCGGCTGGCAGCTCGCTCAGATTCTTCAGGCGCACGGTAATCGCCCCCTTCTTTCCAAGAAAAGCGACTCGCACCGCATCAAGTGCAGCAACATCGGCGGCATTCCGGATCTGAATTTTGGCGGCCGCCAAAAGTTCGCTAGGTCCCCGCATGAATCGGCTGAACTTTCCCGACTGGCCGGCGGCGATTGCCGCGACCATATCGGGTCAGAACTAGGCGAGCGCCGCTTTTGCCTGAGCCGCTATCACGCCGAAGGCTTCCGGATCGTGTACTGCGATGTCAGAAAGCACTTTGCGATCGATTACCATCTGGGCTCGATTCATGCCGTTGATCAGCTTGCTGTACGACATGCCGTGCAATCGGGCTGCGGCGTTGATGCGGGCAATCCAAAGTGCGCGGAACTCTCGTTTGCGCTGGCGGCGGTCACGATACTCGTACTGCCCGGCTTTGATGACGGCTTGCTTGGCAGCCCGGTACACCTTGCTGCGCGCATTGTAGTAGCCCTTCGCTTTGCCGAGGATCTTTTTGTGGCGTGCGTTTGCAATGACGCCGCGTTTAACTCTTGCCATGTCTCGACCTCCTCAACTGTACGGGAGCATGCGGCGCACGCTCTTGACGTCGCAATCAGCAACCTGCTGGGTCGATCCCAGCTGGCGCTTGCGCTTCGACTTCTTCTTGGTGAGGATATGATTGAGGTGGGACTGGGCTCTTTTGTAGCCGCCCTTACCCGTCCGGCGGAAGCGCTTGGCAGCGCCCCGGTTGGTCTTCATTTTCGACATTATTGTCTCCGATTTTCTAGCCATGCCGCGTACAGGCAATTGCGAGCCGCGGGAGGCGGGTATTAGCGTCTGTGCCCTTGCTGGCGCACTCGGCCGTTACTCACTTTTTCTTTGGTGACATGACCATGATCATCTGCCGCCCTTCCAGCTGCGGCATCTGCTCAACGACACCAAATTCTTCGAGGTCATCCTTGACTCTGGCCAGAAGCTTCGCACCCAGTTCCTGATGCGCCATTTCCCTGCCTCTGAACCTTAAGGTGACCTTAGCCTTGTCACCCTCTTCGAGGAACTCAATGAGTTTCCTCAATTTGACTTTATAGTCGCCGGCTTCCGTGCCAGGGCGAAACTTGATTTCCTTGACGTGCACCTGCTTCTGCTTGCGCTTGGCAGTTTGCGCTTTCTTGTTCAGTTCGAAGATGTACTTGCCGAAGTCCATCACGCGGCAAACCGGCGGGTCCGCTGTCGGCGACACTTCGACAAGATCCAGCTCTTCGTCACGTGCTATCTGCAAAGCGGCTGACAGTACCATGACGCCTGCCTGCTCCCCATCCGCTCCGATTACCCTGACCTTCGGCGCATCGATCTCTTCATTGCGCCTAACACGCTTTGTGGCTGCGATCCTTGTATCCTCCAAACAACAAAAATGCCGCGGTTCGCCAAAGCAGACCGCGGGACGCGAATTCTATAGAGGCAAAAGCAAGGAAACAAGGCCTCGCGCACCCGGAAATAACTGAAAATTCCGGGAAAAATGCGGGCACTGCGTGTTTTCGCGGCCGGTACTCGTGACACACCCGGTACCGATTCGGGGTCGCCGGGCCGTTACAGGCAGATTGGCACAGCGGCAACAGACTCGCCGATGCAGGTCTGGTGGGCGATGATGGTTTCGAACCAACGACCTCCACGATGTCAACGTGGCGCTCTACCCCTGAGCTAATCGCCCCCCTGAAAAATCCTGCCTGCGCTTGAATGCCCCTGAGCTAATCGCCGCCCTGAAAAATCCTGTTACGTTCATCCGGGGTGGCCGGCGGGCGCACAAAGATACTGAAGGCCCCCTTCGCCTGCAAGGCTTCCTGTGTCTATCCGCTTGCTCAGCCGGCAAGCCGGTCCGCGAGTCCGAGTCCCGCTTTGCGTATTTCCTGAATCTGGTCGCGCAGCCGGGCCGCCTCCTCGAACTCGAGATCCCGTGCGTGTTTCAGCATTTTTCGCTCGAGCGCCTGGGCCTTACGCAGCAACTGTTCCGGTGTCATGCTCAGGTAGCCCGCAGCTTCCTCGGCAGACCGCCGGCTGCGGCGTCCGGGTACCGGGTAGGCTGCCTCCATGACGTCGGAGACCTGCTTGATGATCGTTGCAGGCTCTATCCCGTGCCGCAGGTTATGTTCCAGCTGGCGCTCGCGCCGCCGATTGGTCTCATCGATCGCCCGCTGCATCGAGCCGGTCATCCGGTCCGCGTACAACAACGCCTTGCCGTTCAGATGGCGCGCAGCGCGCCCTATGGTCTGGATGAGCGATCGTTCCGAGCGCAAGAACCCTTCCTTGTCTGCGTCCAGTATGGCGACCAGGGAAACCTCGGGCATATCCAGCCCCTCGCGCAGAAGGTTGATGCCGACCAGTACGTCGAAAGCGCCCAGCCGCAGGTCGCGAATGATCTCCGTCCGCTCAACCGTGCCGATGTCCGAATGCAGGTATCGCACCCTGACGTTGTGCTCCTGCAGATAGTCGGTCAGGTCCTCCGCCATTCTTTTGGTCAGTGTGGTGATGAGCACCCGCTCGTCGGCTGCTACTCGCCTTCGAATTTCGGAAAGTACGTCATCCACCTGGGTTCTGGCAGGACGGACCTCGAGTGCCGGGTCGACCAATCCGGTTGGCCTGACCAGTTGTTCGACCACTTTGTCGCTGCGCGCCGATTCGAAATCCCCCGGAGTCGCGGAGACAAAGATGGTCTGCGGTGCCAGTCGTTCGAATTCATCGAAACGCAATGGCCGGTTATCCAGCGCCGAGGGCAGTCGGAATCCGTATTCCACCAGGGTCTCCTTGCGTGAGCGGTCGCCACGATACATCCCGCCGAGCTGCGGGATGGTGACGTGGCTCTCGTCGATGATCAGGATCGCCTTGGGCGGCAGGTAATCGAACAGGCAGGGAGGCGGTTCCCCTTCCTGGCGACCGGAGAGATAACGTGAGTAATTCTCGATGCCCTGGCAGTATCCCAGCTCCCGAATCATCTCGAGGTCAAATAAAGTTCGTTGCTCAAGTCTTTGAGCTTCAAGAAGTTTATTCACGCACCGAAGATAATCGACACGGTCTTTCAGCTCGACCTTGATCTCGTCGACCGCGGCCAGCAGCTTTTCCCTGGGTGTGACGTAGTGCGTTTTCGGGAAGACGGTCAATCGGGGAACACGCCGCAAAACTTCGCCGGTCAGTGGATCGAAATACGACAGCGATTCGATTTCCTCATCGAACAGCTCAATTCGAACGGCGTCTCTTTCCGACTCCGCCGGAAAAACATCGATGACGTCGCCCCGGACACGGTAGCTGCCTTGCGCAAATTCGAGCTCATTGCGCTTGTACTGCAATTCCGCAAGCCGTCGCAGCAGGCTACGCTGGTCGATTCTCTCGCCCCTTGCGAGGTGCAAAACCATGCTGAAGTAGGCTTCCGGATCGCCGAGACCGTATATGGCGGACACGGTCGCAACGATAATGGCATCCGGCCGTTCGATCAGCGCTTTGGTGGCCGACAGCCGCATCTGTTCGATATGCTGATTGATCGAGGCGTCCTTCTCGATATAGGTGTCCGAGCTCGGCACATACGCCTCGGGCTGGTAATAGTCGTAATACGAGACGAAATACTCGACGGCATTGCGCGGGAAGTACTCGCGCATCTCACCGTAGAGCTGGGCCGCCAGGGTCTTGTTCGGCGCAAGGATGATCGCCGGCCGTTGCACCGTCTCGATGACGCTTGCCATGGTGAAAGTCTTGCCGGATCCGGTCACACCAAGAAGAGTCTGGCGCGCCAGCCCGTCATGCAGGCCCTCAACGAGACCTGCGATTGCGGACTCCTGGTCCCCGGCTGGACGATACCGCGAAACCAGTGTCAGCCGGTCCCGGTCGTCGGCCAAAGTCTTCTTGGGCAGGGTTACAGAATCACGTACCATGTGCGGCTGTTTTTCGGAGGCAAGCCCTTGAGTTTATCAGTTTCAGAACGAATGACACGGGTCAAACCCTCGCCGACCAGTGCCGCTTTGGCATTGGCCGCGGAGCTCAAAGCCGCTGGCCGCGACCTGGTAAGTCTTGGCGCCGGCGAGCCGGATTTCGACACGCCGCAACACATAAAGGCGGCGGCAATCGAGGCAATCAACGCCGGCGTGACCAAATACACACCGATCGACGGCACTGCTCAACTGAAAGCGGCAATCCAACGCAAGTTTGCCCGTGACAATGCGCTGCATTTCCAGCCGAACCAGATACTGGTATCCAGCGGTGCCAAGCAGGCCCTGTTCAACGTATGCCAGGCGGTGCTCAGCAAGGGTGACGAAGCCATTGTTCCGGCGCCCTACTGGGTGTCGTATCCCGACATGGTACGACTTGCGGACGCCGAACCCGTGATTATCGAAACCGAAATCGAATCCGGATTCAAGATATCGCCTGCGCAGCTCGCTGCCAGCCTGACAGGGAGAACGCGGCTGCTGTTCCTGAACAGCCCGTCCAATCCGACCGGCAGCTGCTACACGATGAAGGAATTCACGGCTCTCGGAGCGGTACTAAACGATTATCCGGACGTTGTCATTGCTGCAGACGACATTTACGAAAAAATCTACTGGGCAAATGAACCGTTCTGCAGTTTTGCCGCAGCCTGCCCGTCGCTCGCGGACCGCACAGTGACGATCAACGGTGTCTCCAAAAGTCACGCGATGACCGGATGGCGAATTGGTTACGCCGGCGGTCCCGTTGCGGTCATCGGTGCAATGAAGACCATTCAAAGTCAATGCACGTCGAACCCCTGCAGCATATCGCAGGTCGCCGCAATTGCAGCGCTCGACGGTGACCAGCGGTGCGTCGATGAGATGAACAAGGCCTACCGGGAAAGAAGCCGGTACATATCGGCAGCACTGAATGACATTCCGGGAATCCAGTGCCGCGAGGGCCAGGGCGCTTTCTATGCTTTCCCACGGGTGAATGACGCAATACGCAATCTTCGATTGCGCGACGACAGCGACTTCGTTGCCCACTTGCTGCAGAACGCCGACGTCGCCATGGTTCAGGGCAGTGCATTTGGCGCGCCTGGCTATGTGCGAATCTCGTTTGCCTGTTCGATTGCAGAGCTTGAGAAAGCGGTAGAGCGTATCCGCAGTGTATTGGGATAACATGCGTCGGCGACGGAATGAAAAGACCGCCGGAACGACCCGGTCGTTTGCTTGACACAGTTCCAAGGCTGGACCAGAATCCCGGCCCTTGTGCAGGACGCCACAGTGGAATTCCCCGGTAGCTCAGTTGGTAGAGCGACGGACTGTTAATCCGTTGGTCGCTGGTTCGAGTCCGGCCCGGGGAGCCAAATACCGAAAAAAGCCCTCCTGATCGAGGGCTTTTTTGTGACAATTCTGAATTCCGCTCAAGACCGTCGTGCAAATTCCGTTCCGTGTTTGAGATCAGTCGGAAGTAACCGTGTTGATATAGCTGCGGAACGCCTCGCCAACATCGTCGTGAGCCAGACCGAAGGCAACTGTTGCCTTCAGGTATCCCAGCTTGTTGCCACAATCGTACCTGACCCCCGTAAACGGATAGGCATAGACCGGTGTCTCCGCCAGCAAGGCCGCGATCCCGTCGGTAAGCTGAATTTCGCCCCCTGCACCCCGGCCTGTTTTCTCGAGTTTCCCAAAAATCGAACCGGGTAACAGGTAACGGCCAACCACAGCAAGATTGGACGGCGCCTTGTCCGGCGCCGGCTTTTCGACGATTTTCGTAATCCTGTTTGCAGCGTCCGTTGCCACGATTCCGTAACTCGACGTATCTTTGGCTGGCACCTCTTCGACAGCGATTACGCTGCCGCCATGTCGCGAGTATTCGTCTGCCATTTGCACGAGGCATGGCGGGTCGCCGGCGATTAGGTCATCCGCCAAATGTACAAAAAACGGTGCGTCTCCCACGACCGATTTCGCACAAAGGACCGCATGTCCGAGGCCGAGCGGCTCTCCCTGCCGGATGTA
>Ga0299906_10000796_pt1 | contig 28173 bp, 29 predicted proteins | sample RVTome_14_FD_200259 | JGI IMG/M metagenome (GOLD analysis project Ga0299906, IMG submission 200259) | Soil microbial communities from uranium-contaminated site in the Upper Colorado River Basin, Wyoming, United States - RVT145D125 (version 2) ...
CCACCAAGGTGGGAAAGATCGAGTTCGCAGACGGCGGGTCCCTGTTCCTGGACGAGATCGGGCGGCTCGCCCTGGAGATCCAGCCGGCCCTGCTGCGCTTCCTCCAGGACCTCGAGTACGAACGGGTGGGCGATCCCGAGCCGCGACAGGCCGACGTTCGGCTGATCGCGGCGACCAATGCGGACCTGGCCAAGGACGTCAAGGACGGAAGATTCCGTGACGACCTGTTCTACCGAATCAATGTCATCCAGCTCGATCTGCCGCCCCTCCGGGCCAGGCCGGACGACATCCCGCCGCTGGCCGAGTCGTTCCGTGAATTCTTCGCCGCGCGTTACGGCAAGCCGGTCGAGTCGTTTACCGACGACGCGATGGAGATTCTGCGCGCTCTGCCCTGGCCGGGCAACGTGCGCGAGCTTCAGAACGCGGTGGAACGCGCGGTCATTCTGGCGCACGGCCCACGGATCGGCGCCACCAGCCTGCCGCGCGGCGGCAACGGGCTGACGGACCGGCTAGGCCTGGCCGATCCGCGCGACCTCCCCACGCTCGAGGGGATGGAAGAGCGTTACATCAAGCACGTGTTGGAGGTGGCCGAGTCGGTCGAACAGGCGGCGGAAGTGCTGGGCGTGGCGCCGTCCACCCTCTGGAGGCGCCGCCGCAAGTACGGGATCTAGGACGCCGACCGGCGCGGCGCGCGGGGAACGGTCAGGCGGAACGTCGTGCCTCGGTCCTTGCCGCACTCGAAGTCGATGCTTCCGCCCATCTGCTCGGCCGCTTCGCGCGCGATGGCCAGCCCCAGGCCCAGGCCGGGTCCCGCCGAGTTGCTCACCAGCGCGTCGAAGATGCCGTCCCGGATTTCCGGCGGTACCCCGGGACCGTTGTCGGCAACGGTCACCGTCCACCCATCCTGCCCTTCACGGACGTCCACAACGACCTTGCCCTTGCCGCTCGGACGGTCGTGATGGCGGATGGCGTTGCCAACCAGGTTGAAGAACACAAGGGGAAAGCGCTCGGCATCGACCGGCTCGCCGGGACCGGCGGCGACCAGCTCGAGCTCCACGCCCTCGTCTCCCGCCCGGACCCGCAGTTGATGGACCGCATCTCTCACCAGCGCGTCCATGGGGAAGGTCGGAACCGCTTCCCCCGGGGAACGGGGTTGGAAGAGGGCCTGTACGCTCTGCACGGTCTCCAGCCCGCCGGTCACCGACTTGAGCATCAGCTCGTAGAGGCGCGCCTTGCGGTCCTGCGACAGGGATGCTTCGGACTTCATGAGCAGCCGTACCGCGGTATCCGTGGCGCCGAGCCTGTTGCGCAGCTCATGGGAGAGCATGGCGCTGTAGGCCCCGATCAACCGGGCATGCTCCTCTTGCTGTCGGGCGTTCCAGCTCCGGAACCACGAGGCGGTTTCGGCCCCCAGGACGTAGATCGCATCCTTGATCCGTCCGACCAGCCGGACCAGCTCGCGGCGCTCGATCGTGCCGCCGTAGGTCTCCACCGCCTGGGCCACGGCATCCTCGACCAACTCGGACAAAACGCCGAACTCCGTCAGGATCTCTCTCAGCGAGAATCCCTGTCGTCGCCGGAGGCCCGCGAGCCGGCTCAGGTCGGCCCGGATCCGCGTGTCGAGCGGGGCCCCTCCGTGGTCTTCGAGGGAATCGGCGACGGCGCGGAGCACCCCGGGGATTTGGTTCAGGAGCGAATCGCCCGGCAGGGTGCGCTGCGGCGCGACTTCCAGGCGCTGGGCGAGGACCTCGATCCAGCGCCGGGTGATCGGCTCGGCCTCGGTGCGCAGATGCCGCGCGACATGGGTTTCAAGGGAAAGGGACATCGACCGCTCAGTGAGACGGAGGAGCAATCCGCGGATGGAGTCAACTGCGTTCGGCTTCAATATGGCCATGCGGAGGCTCGCCTGTGAGTGGAACCTGATTCGTGAAGGGTTCGAGCCGCTTCCGCCCCCGGCCTGGTATGGGGCTTGCACTGTTCCGAATCGGTGGTGCGAGAATGCCTCCTCAACATTTGGACAGAGCGGCCCCGCTGATCGTGCTGGTCGAGGACCACCCGGAGACTCGTGACATCCTCCGGGCCGTGCTCGAGCTGGCGGGGTATCGGGTGCAAGCCGCGCAAAACGGCCTGGAAGGTCTCAGGGCCGTGCAGTCCGCGCACCCCGCTTTGGTGATCACCGACCTGATGATGCCGGTCCTGGATGGCCTGACCCTGCTGCACGCCCTGCGCGAGACTTGGGGTCACAGCATTCCCGTCATCCTGGTGAGCTCCTATTCGGCCGGGATTCCGGAGGGGCGAGCGGTGGAGGACCACTTCGACGCGGCATTGCGCAAACCGGTCACCCCTTCCGAGCTCCTCGCGACGGTCAACCACGTCCTGGACGGACCCTGACTCGCGGGGCCGCCGCAGAGAAGATCCGAACGGGTAGCGAGGGGCTTCCAATACATCGCGCTTGGTCACCGTACAGAATCCATTCAACGGGCCTGGGGGGCGTGTCGAGGCGGTGCCTGCCGGCTCGAAGGGGTTCGGGTGGCCATTGTGGGGAGGCTGGAGCCCATGGACGTCGGACGATACAGCATCGCGGTTGCCACGGCTGTCCTCGCGCTGGCGGGACCGGCAGCGGCCCAGTCGGCGCTGGACCGGCCGCCGAACCTGGGCGGCACGTGGGTCGGGGCGCCCGGAACCGTCTACTTCAACTTTCTGCACCGCTTCGATGTGGGGAATGCGCCGGCCCGGAAGGTCTCCAACTCCCCGACGTTTCTTCTGGCCGCGGCGCTGCCGGCTCGAACGCTGCTCGGCGTGCGCTACGCCACGAACTCCCTCGTGGTCGACGGCTACCCCAACGAGTTCGAGTTCTTCGGACGCTGGGCGGCCTTGTCGAGGACGGAGGACCATCCGCTCGATCTCGCAGTGTCGGCCGGATACAACCAGGCGGCGCGGAGCTTCGATGGCGAGGTGACCGTGGCCCGCGAGCTCGGACGGCTCAGGGTGCTCGGCAATGCGCGCGGCTTCAGCGATCTGTTCCGCACCGGAGAACCGGGCTTCGCCCTGGGCGGCGGCGCCGTCCTCACGCTGAGCAGTCATGTGGCGGTGGGTGGCGACCTGGCCGGCCTTGTCGGCTCGCCGGTCCCCTCGGGATCGGCCTTCGAGGAGCGTAACGAAGAGCTCGCCTGGAGCGTGGGCGTCCTGCTCCGGATCCCGACCACCCCACATACGCTTTCCATCCATGCGTCAAACACCAACACCACCACCATGCAGGGCGGTGCGTTCGGGATAGACGCGCCCGGGGACGAGTTCCTCGGCGTGCTCTACTGGGGGTTCGAGTTCACGATCCCCTTTACCCTCTCCCGCTATTTCGGAGGGGGAGGGAGGCAACCGGCCCCGGCTGATCCCGGCGCGAGGGTGGCCGCCGAGGTTGGCATGATCAACCAGCTCGCCTTCGGACCGACTGTGGTGCGGATCCGGGCTGGGGAGGCCGTTCGCTGGCGGAATACCTCGGATCTGGTGCACACGGTGACCGCCGACCCCGCGAGGGCCGGCACCGCCGAGAATGTTCGACTGCCCCCCGGGGCCGACAGGTTCCATTCCGGCGATCTTCGGCCCGGAGACGTCTTCGTTCACACGTTCCGGATCCCCGGGGAATATCGCTACATCTGCATACCGCACGAGGCCGCCGGCATGGTGGCCACCGTGATCGTGGAGGAGTGAGTATGAGAAATCATTGGAGGAGAGCTCTGTTGCTGGCCGCCGCGGCGGCCTTCGCCGCCGGGTGGGCCGGCTGCGCGTCGAGTGACCCCGGCGGGCCGGGCAATGGCGGCGGGAATGGCGCGGATGCAACGGTCTCCGCGACCGACGGGCTCGTGTTCCAGCCCGCCAGCGTCACCATCCAGGTCGGGCAGACGATCCGTTGGCAACGCACCGGGGTTCTGACGCATACCGTCACCTTCGATCCGTCCCGCGCGATCGACCCGGACAAGGTCGAGCTGCCGGCGGGGGTCCAGCCGTTTTTCGGCAACCTGACCCAGACGTACAGTCATACGTTCAACACGGCAGGCCAATACCGGTACGTCTGCGAGCCGCACGAACTGAACGGTATGCAGGGCAGCGTGACCGTGAACCCGTAAGCCGGTGGTTCGCCGCCCGACATGGATCCGGGTTTCTTGTTTCGCGCCGGTTGTCGTTGCACGAGGCTGCCCGCAATTCGTACCGACAACCGGCCGAGGTCCGGTCACTGAAGGTCCCTGAATCAGGCGGCCTTCCGACAGAGCGGCTCGCGACCGCGGTACCCAACGGTCCGAATACGCTCGGCCCCATGCCCGGATGCGGGGTCCGCCGGGTTACGAGTTGGCTCGGCCGTCCCAGCTCCCTCCCTTAGGGTCGCTTCCATCCGGGTCCTTGTGCGGGATTCGCTCCGGACGTGGCCGGGGGGGGGCCGGGGGGGGCCGGGGGGGGCCGGGCGTCCGATCTTGTCTCGGGAGCCGATCCGGCGCACGATCCATGATGCCGACACCCGATGCCGTCGTCGTGGGCGCGGGCCCCAACGGGCTCTGCGCGGCCATCGAACTGGCCCGCCACGGACTCCAGGTGCATGTGGTGGAGGCCGCGGACGGCCCCGGTGGCGGGGTTCGCTCTGCCGAGTTGACGCTCCCCGGGTTCGTCCACGACGTCTGTTCGGCGATCCACCCTCTCGCCGTGGCCTCCCCCTTTCTGCGGGCGCTCGAGCTCGACCGCGAAGGTCTGACCTGGATTCACCCGCCCGCCGCGGTGGCGCACGCGCTGGACGACGCGCCGCCCGTTCTGCTCTTCCCTTCGGTTGCCGAGACCGCCGCCGGACTCGATCCGGTGGACCGCGCGGCCTGGACGGGCTGGGTGGAGGGGCTCATCGCGGTCTGGGACGAGGTGCTCGACGAGATTCTCCGGCCGATTCGGCTCCCTCGGCACCCGGGAGCCGCGCTGCGCTTCGCCCGGTCGGCGCTTCGGTCCGGGCGCGGCCTGGCGCGGGGGCGGTTTGACGGGGTCCGCGCGCAAGCCCTGCTCGCGGGGATCAGCGCGCATTCGGTACGACCCCTCACGGCCCCTGGCAGTGCCGCGGTTGGCGTGGTGCTGGGCGTCACCGGGCATGTCGCCGGCTGGCCGTTGCCGCGAGGCGGCGCCGGACAGATTGCCAGCGCCCTGGTTCGGGTTCTGACCCGGCTTGGCGGGACTGTCGACCTCGGACATCGGGTCGGCTCCCTTAACGAGTTGCCGCCCAGCCGGGCACGGCTGCTGGACCTGACGCCTCGCCAGATCCTGGCCCTGGCCGCCTCGACGCTCCCACCGGGGTATGCGCGCGCGCTTGCCCGCTACCGGTACGGCCCCGGGGTCTTCAAGCTCGACTGGGCGCTTTCGGAACCGATACCCTGGCGCCACCGGGCAACGCGGCAGGCGGGCACCGTGCATCTCGGCGGGACGCTGGATCAGCTCACGGAGGCGATGGCCGCGCCTGAGCGAGGCAAGGTGGCGGATGAGCCATTCCTGATTCTGGCGCAGCCCTCGCTGTTCGACGAGACCAGAGCGCCGGGATCGGCGCACACCGCTTGGGCGTATTGCCACGTACCCAACGGATGGCAGGGAGATCTGACCGAGCTGGTCGAGGGCCGGGTTGAGCGGTACGCGCCGGGTTTCCGGGACACGGTGCTGGCCCGCGCCGGCGCCGGGCCGAGGGAGCTCGAACGCCGCAACGCCAACCTGGTGGGCGGGGACATCGGCGGCGGAGCCGCGACGTTGTGGCAGACGATCTTCCGTCCCGTTCCGCGCTGGGATCCCTACGCCACCCCGGTCCCCGGCCTCTACCTCTGCTCATCCTCGACCCCGCCCGGGGGCGGCGTCCATGGCATGTGCGGTGCGCGCGCCGCCGCCCGCGCCCTGAAGCAGGTCTTCGGAATCCAGCCGAAGGGATGGCCCGCCTGAGCGCCGGAACCCGGCGGGTCCGGCTGCGGATCGCCGGTATGGTCCAGGGCGTGGGGTTCCGGCCGTTCGTATACCGGCTTGCGGCCTCGCTGGACCTCGGGGGCTTCGTGCACAACGATTCCGCCGGGGTGACGATCGAGGTCGAGGGGCGTGACAGCGCCGTCCAGGCCTTCCTCGACCGGCTCCCCGCGGAGCGGCCGCCGCTCTCCACGATCGAGTCGCTCGAGTCTTCGGAGCTGCCCCCTTCAGGCGAGGTAGGCTTCCGTATCGGGGAGAGCGACCGCGCCGCCCTGCCCTCGGCGCTGGTGACACCCGACACGGCGACCTGCGACGACTGTCTGCGCGAGTTGTTCGACCCGAGCGACCGGCGTTACCGATACCCGTTCATCAATTGCACGAACTGCGGTCCCCGTTTCACGATCGTGCGCGGGATCCCCTACGACCGTCCGTTCACCACGATGGCCGGGTTCAGCATGTGCCCGCGCTGCCGGGCGGAGTATGCGGACCCGGGGGACCGGCGTTTTCATGCCCAGCCCAACGCCTGCCCCGACTGCGGGCCCTCGGCCCGCCTGGTGGCGGCGACCGGGGCCCAGGAGTCCGACGACGACGGCAAGGACCCGGTCACCCGGGCCGCCGCCGCGCTGCGTGGCGGGGCCATCGTCGCGGTCAAGGGAGTGGGAGGCTTTCACCTCGCCTGCGTCGCGCGCGATCGATCCGCGGTCACCCGGCTGCGCGGCCGCAAGCAGCGCGAGGACAAACCGTTCGCCGTCATGGTCCCCGATCTCCAGAGCGCGCGGCGACTGGTCCGGCTGGACGGGACCGAGCGAGCCCTGCTGGAAAGCCGCGAGCGGCCCATCGTGCTGGCCCGCCGCGCCCCCGGCGGCGAGGTCGCCGAGGCCGTGGCGCCCGGACAACCCGACCTCGGCGTGATGCTGCCGTACTCGCCCCTGCACCACCTTCTGCTCGCCGACGCGGGAACTCCGCTGGTCATGACCAGCGGGAATCTCTCGGACGAGCCGATCGCCTACCGTGACGAGGACGCCCTGGAGCGTCTGGCGGGCATCGCCGACGTGTTCCTGCTGCACGACCGCCCGATTCACACGCGGACCGACGACTCCGTCGTCCGCGTGGTCACCCTGCACGGCGAACGCCGGCCCCTGGTGCTGCGCCGGTCACGCGGCTACGTCCCGGTGCCCCTTCCCCTTCCGGTGCGCGCGGCGCGGCCGTTGGTGGCCTGCGGCGCCCACCTCAAGAACACGTTCACGGTGGCGGACGGCGCAAGGGCGTGGGTGGGCCATCATATCGGCGACCTGGAAAACGTCGAGACCCTGCTCTCGTTCCAGGAGGGTGTCCGGCACTTCGAGACCCTGTTTCAGGTGCGGCCCGAGGTTGTGGCGTACGACCTCCATCCGGCCTACCTGTCGACCGGTTATGCCCGGGAGCGGATCGAGCGGGAGGCCCTCGCGTCGGTTGCGGTGCAGCATCACCACGCCCACCTGGCGGCATGTCTGGCCGAGCACGGCGAGCGTGGCCCGGCGCTCGGCGCGATCTACGACGGGACCGGATACGGCGCCGACGGCACCGTCTGGGGCGGCGAGTTGCTCATGGGCGATCTGTCGGACTATGTGCGCGTCGGGTATCTCTGGCCCGCCCGGCTGCCCGGCGGGGAAGCCGCCATCCGCAATCCCTGGCAGATGGCGTGCGCGTGGCTCTGCGAGTTGACGGAGGGCGCGCCGGCGATCCCGCCATGGCTGGCCGGGCGCATCGATGCGAAGGCCTGGGAGGTGACCATCCGCCTGGTGCGCTCGGGGTTCGTCTCCCCGGTCACCACGAGCATGGGCCGGTTGTTCGATGCCGTCAGCGCGCTCTGCGGCCTGCGCCTGGAGGTCCGGTACGAAGGGCAGGCCGCGATCGAGTTGGAGTGCGCGGCGCGCCAAGGGGCCGCGGAGCACACAGCCTATCCTTTCCCGTGGCTTCAGGCCGGACCGATCGTGCTGGACGCCCGGGAGACCCTCCGCGCCGTGCTTGCCGATCTCGCGGCCGGCGTTTCTCCCGCCATTGTCGCGCAACGGTTCCACGCGGGCGTGGCCGCCGGTACCGCCGCCGCCTGCATCCTCGGCGCGTCCCGGCACGGCGTGGACCTGGTGGTGCTCTCGGGTGGCGTGTTCCAGAACGTCACCCTGCTCGAGCGCACCGCCGCCCTGCTGGCCCAGGCCGGCCTTCGCGTCCTGGTTCCCTCGCGCCTGCCTCCCAACGATGGAGGGATCTCCTACGGGCAGGCGGCCATCGCGGCCGCCCGGGGAGAGCCAGGAAAGACCCGGCCCGGCGGCGGCTGACCGGCCCGACTTATCTGGCGTCCCGGGCCCGGCCCCGGCTCCACTGTTTGCGCATGCGCCGGAGCCCAAGACGCACCCGGTCAAGACGCAGGCGCAGCCGATCTCCGGGGGTCGGGCGGATGACCTCGGGCCGGACCCAGACCGTATCGCTGCGGGTCATGAACCACACGGCATAGCCCTCGCGGCGCATCCACTGCCGGATCTCGTCGAGGTGCGGGTTGCGGTAGGCGGCGCCGTGAGTCTCCAGCACGATGACCGCCGGCCGGCTGCGCAGGCGACGCAGCACCAGCCATTCGGCGCCTTCGGTGTCCACCGCGAGCAGGTCGAACGACCCGTCGTCCAGTGTGTCGAAGGTGACGGCGGAGACCTCGACGCGATCGGCGTCGTCCTTGCGATAGGCGTCGTTGACCAGCGCCGGCGGCCGTTCCACGGAGGCCAGGAAGGTCGAGGGGCCCCGGCGATAGAGCGAGACGGTCCCCGCGGCGTCCGCCACCGCCACCTGGTGCAGCCGCGCGTCGCTCCGGCCCCCGAGTTGCTCGCGCAGCCGGTCCGCGGCCTCCGGGTGCGGCTCCACCAGGGTGACGATGCCCCCCGCGCCAATCCAGCCCCAGACCACCGAGGACTCGGGGCTCCACACCCCGACCTCCACGGCGTGTGCGGGCCGCCACCCGCGCGCCGCGAGTCGGCGCCCCAGACGGCGCGCTTCGCGGGAGGGCGTGGGGGCGAAGGTCGGCATGGTCGCGGGATAATAGCGCCACGCCGGCGACCCGCGCCGCTCAGTTCGGAGCGTGCGTGCCGCCCGCCCCGTAGTTCCGGTCGCCCCCGATGGTAGGACCGTTGAAGTTGAACGCCCGGTTGTTGTTGATCCGTGCCAGCCACTGGCGGATCGAGCCGGGGAACGGTGACTCGCTGGCGTTCTTCCCGAACGGATCGGTGTACCAGACGGTGGGGCCCGACGCATTGTCCACCCGGTTGGAGTTGATGTCGACCCTGCGCCGGACGCCGTTGAAGGGCGAGCGCGGGTCGTCGAAGGCGAGCAGCAGCGTCCCGTTGGCGGTGGCCTCCTCGCAGAGCGCGCCGCGCGCCCGGTCACCGTTGGCCTCGGTCTCGTAGCATCCCGCGATCGGCCGGCCGGTCACGTTGGCCTGGGCCGGATCGTGGTACCGGCTGGGCAGGAAGACCTGGAAGTAGGGGTTGAAGCTCGCCAGCGTATGGCCGGTGGTCTGCTTGAGCTGGATGTGGGTTTCCCAGCTCTCGTGCAGGGCGGAGCTGACGTTGGAGTTGGATCCCGCGCCGACCAGGAAGTGCCGCTCCATGCAGATCCGGTCCGGGATCCGCCGCTTGCCGCCACCCTGCGGCGAGTTGGCGGGAGTGGCGGGCCCGACCGCCACGGTCGTGCCGTCACAGGAGCGCACGAACTCGCCGGGGATCCCGATCGCCGCCATCACGGTGGCGTGGATCTCGGTGCCGTCACTGCACGCGATGTGGTAGGCCAACTCGTGCAGGTTGTTGGTGAATGCGTCCCGGGAGTGGGTGCCCTGGTGCAGCTTTACCAGGACGTCGCACTCCACCTCGAAGAAATCGCCCAGCCCGTCCCCGGCCTGAAAGCGCAGGTTGTTCTCCCACTCGACCTTGTGCCCGACGTGGTCCTCGTGGCGGCGCCGGCTCTGATCGTGGATGTCGAGCTGTTCGTTGGCGTAGCCGAACGGGATGTCTCCGACCTTGCCGAACAGGTCCGAGCCGCGGGGATCGCGCCCGTGCTCGTGCCCGAAGTTGCACCCGCTGGCCTGGTCGATCGGAGGATGCCAGGTCGGATAGAGCTTGCCGTCGGGACCAACGATCGAGTAGCGGTCGTGGGTTGCCACGTCGCAATTGTCCCCCGCCGTCGGCGTCCAGGCGCCCATCGCGACACTCCGCGCCCCGGTAAACTCGGGCGGCGGCCCCAGCCCGTCCTGATCGGCACGACAGGCGGCCAAGGCCGCCGCCAGACAGAGCGCGAAGCTGCCGGTGGATCGCATGAGAACGCCTCCTGGCCTAATGCCGGGTAATGCCGATGCCGAAGGTGACGCCGTAGAGATTGAGATCGGTCGCGACGCGGTCCGCCCGAAAGCCCCCGTCGCTCGAGGTGATCTCGCGATTCAGATTGCCGTTGGGCGTGGCGAGCAGCGAGACAAAGGGCACGATGGACAGCACCTGGTTGACGCGGACTTCGTAGCCGGTCCCAACCTGAAGGACGGGCAGCCCGGTGACCAGGGCCTCGTCGTCCTCGGCGGCGCGATAGCGTCCGTAGCCCACGCCGAGCCTGAGAAACCAGCCGTGAGCGGCGGAGGGATAGAGGTAGCCCACCGCGGCCACGCTGGCGAAATATTCGCTGATCTCCCCGCTGCTGCGGCGCCAGCCGTCGAGTTCCCCGCCCACAAGCAGCCTCGGCGTCACGGTCCCCCCGGCGCGGAAGTAGCCTGACATGCCGCCGCTCTCCCGGTCCCCGCCACAGATCCCGCAGCTCAAATAGGTGTGGCCCTGCCCCACGCCGCCGCCGAACCAGAAGCCCTTCCGCGCGGTGGCCAGCGGACCGAAGCCTTGCGCCTCTGCCGCGGGGGCGATCATCAGCAGAACCAGCGCGACGAAGGCGCCCCAGAGCAGCAGCGTGGAAAAAGAGAGCAGTGGCACAGGCGCCACGCGTGTGGGACCCTCGGGGCCGGGCGTGGCGAGAGGACGACGCTGGGCCAGGGGGCGCTCGGTCCGCCGCACTCTGCGAGACGGAAGCAGGAGCTCCAGGAGAAAGGAATCGCGCTGGGCGTTGAGGCGCATGAGCGTAGGTTCCATGAGGGGAGGGTGGGCTCCGGTGCGAGTTGCAGGGGGCAAGAAGCAAGCCCTTCGCAGGTGTGGCGGCGCGCTGTGCGAGATCCGAACCGGCGTTGCGTCGTCGCGGCAGGACCCGCGGGACCATGTCGACTGGAGGCGGGACCGTTCGTTAGTGTTCTGGACCGCCCCGCGGTTCGGCCGGGCCCGCCGGCCCCGGTCAACCCTTGCCGCAGGAGTCGAACAGATGCCCCGCTTTCTTTTGCTCGCCCGGGACGACAACACCGCCTGGACCGGCCTCAGCCCAGCCGAGGCGGAAGCCATCATCATGAAGTACATCAAGTGGAGTCAGCGGCTCCGGGAGAACGGCCACCTCAGCGCCAGCGACAAGTTGCGTGACGGCGAGGGCAAGGTGGTGGGCCGGAAGGGCGGCAAGCTCGTGGTGACCGACGGACCGTTTGCCGAGGTGAAGGAAATCGTCGGCGGGTACTGGCTGGTGCAAGCGAAGGACTATGCCGAGGTGGAATCGCTCGCCGCCGACTGTCCGCACCTGGACTTCGGCACCCTGGAGATCCGCATGATCGAGGAGCTCGGATGAGCGGAGGCCGACAATGCGCTTGCTGATGGGTTGGGTCGCGGCGGGGATCCTCGCGCTGGCGGCGGTCCCCTCGGCATCGCGGGCGGCGCGCACCGCGCCGGCCGCCGATTCCCTCTACGCCCTGGTCTTCACCCGCGGCCCCGCGTGGGACGGCGAGCGATCGCCGGGCCGGCAATCCGGCATGCGCGAGCATTCGGCCAACCTCAACCGGCTGCGCTCCGAGGGCCGGATCGTGCTGGGCGGGCGCTTCGGCGACTACGGCCTGATCGTGCTGACCGTCCGCGACCGCGCCGATGCGCTGATGCTGCTTGCCCCGGACTCGGCCACCGCGCGCGGCGTGTTCCGTGCGGAGCTGAGCCCCTGGTCGACCATCTATGAAGGCAGCCTCCCACCCCGCTGAGGCCCCGACCCCCGGCGGCGGCCCCCGCGTGGGAGTCGATCGGCTGGTGGAGGGTCTCTTCCGGCGGAGCTCGGCCCGCATGGTGGCCGGGCTGGCGCGGTGGCTCGGCGTCGAGCGACTCGACCTCGCGGAAGAAGCGGTGCAGGACGCGCTGCTCCGCGCACTCGAGACCTGGCCCCACCGCGGCGTGCCGCCGGAACCCGAGGCCTGGCTCATGCGAGTCGCCCGGAACCGGGCGCTCGACATCCTGCGGCGCGGCACGCTCCATGACCGGGCCGTCGAAGCGCTGCGCGCCGAGGCCTCGGATACCGCACCGGCAGGCACGGGCGAGGATGAATTGCGCCTGCTGCTGCTCTGCCTGCATCCGGCCCTTACCCCGCGCGCCCGGGTGGCGCTCGCGCTCAAGACCGTCGGGGGGTTCGGGATCAGCGAGATCGCCCGGGCGCTCCTGGCCCGCAGCGATGCCATCGCCCAGCTCCTGGTCCGGGCCAAGCGCACCATCCGCGCCGCCGGGCTTTCGCTGGACCTGCCGGCCCGGGACGATCTCGAGTCGCGGGTCGAGAGCGCCTTCGACACGATCTACCTGCTCTTCAATGAGGGATACTCCGCCACCGAGGGTGCCGAGGTGGTGCGGGAGGACGTCTGCGCCGCGGCGATCCGCTTTGGCGAGCTGCTCGCCGCGGACCCCGCCACCGCTCGCCCCGAAGCGGACGCCCTGCTGGCCCTGATGTATTTCCAGGCGAGCCGGCTCGCCACCCGAACCGGATCCGAAGGCCGAGTGCAACCGCTGGACGAGCAGGACCGCGCCCAATGGGACCGCACCCTGATCGCCGCTGGGTTTCGCCGCCTGGAGCGGTCCGCCGCGGGAGAGCGACTCACCGCGTGGCACGTCGAAGCCGCGATCGCCTCCTGCCACGCCGCCGCACCGCGCGACCAGGACACGGATTGGTCCCGGATTCTGGCGCTCTACGATCAACTCCTTGAACTCAAGCCGTCCCCGATCGTTCAGCTCAATCGTGCCGTGGCTATCCGCCGCGTCCACGGACCGGCCCAGGCGCTCCGTGAGCTGGACGCGATCGCGGGGCACCCCGCGCTGGCGGGCTACTCCCTGCTCCCCGCAACGCGGGCGCAGTTCCTGGCCGACCTCGGCAGGGGCGTCGAGGCTATCCAGGCCCTCCATCGCGCCCTGGCGCTGGCCCGAACCGAGCCGGAGCGGAGGCTGCTCGAAGAAAGGATCAGGGGGCTCGGCGGCTGATTAGCTAGCTTTTCCCAATGACTCCGCGTCCCGCCCGCGCCGTGTCCATCCTCGGCGCCGTTCTTGCCGCCTGTGCCACGACCCCGCGGCTTCCGCCTGAAGGGAGCGCACCGCCCGCCCTCGGGCCCGACAGTTTTCTGGTGGCGTTCCAGACCACCCGCGGGCGCTTTGTGGTGATGGCACACCGGGACTGGGCTCCCCTGGGATCCGATCGCTTCTATGAACTGGTCCGCCGGCGGGTTTACGACGACATCCGCGCGTTCCGGGTGGTCACCAACTTCGTGGCGCAGTTCGGCCTCACCGCCGACTCCGCCGTGAACCGTGCCTGGCGCGCCCAGGGCCTGGACGACGAGCCGGTGCGGCAGCCCAACCTGCGCGGCCGGATCAGTTTCGCGCGAGGCGGGCCGCGGACCCGTTCGCTCCAGGTGTTCATCAACCTGGGGAACAACAGTCCGCGGCTGGACACGCTGATGGCCGGCGGGGTGACCGGGTATCCCCCGATCGGCGAAGTGGACGACGGCATGAACGCCGTCGACCACTTCAACGCGCAGTACGGCAACGCGCCGTCCCAGCGCCAGGATTCGATCGGCGCCCAGGGCAATGCCTGGCTCGACCGGGTCTTCCCGGACCTGGACCGGATCCACACCGCACGGGTGATCCGGGAGTGGCGCTAGACGGAGATCAGCGGATCGGCGACTCGGCCCGCAACTCTCCGCTATACCGATCCTTCCAGGGCCGCGCCTGCTCGAGTTGACCGGCCAACCGCAACAGCGTGGCCTCGTCGCCGAACCTGCCGACGAAGTGCAGTCCGATCGGCAATCCGTCCTCGTTCCACTCCAGCGGCACCGACATCGCCGGCTGCCCGGTGACATTGGAGACCGGCGTCCACGGCGTGAACTCGAACGCTTTCGCCGCGGCCTCTTCCAGCGCGCCGAAAAGCTTGAGCACGCCCCCGGCGTGGAGCCGTCCCATGACCTCCAGCAGCAGGCGCTCCCGGCGCGTCGGCTGGAGCGAGCCGGTCGGCGGAGGTGGACTGGCCAGCGTGGGAGTAAGCAGCACATCGTGTTCGCGCCAGAACCCGGCGAGCGCCCGGCCCGCCGTCATCAACCGCCGTGTCGCGCCGGCAAATTCGGATCCCCGGACGGCGCGACCAAGCAGGCCCAGGGCCCAGGTCGTGGGCTCGAAGTCGGCCGGCCCGGGACGCCGGTGAAGGAGCGCGGCCACTTCCTCGATGTCGGCGCGGAGCTCGCCCGCGACCATCACCATGAAGTCGCGGGCGAAGGCGCGTCCATCCAGCCTGGGGGCGGCCTCGCTCACCTGATGCCCCAGCTCACGCAGCAGCTCCACCGTCCGTTCCACGGCGGCCACGCAGTCACCATGCACTGTGGTGCCCAGCATCGGCCGGGTGGTCCAGGCAATCCGCAGCACGCCGGGGGGCGTGCCGACCTCCTCCAGGAACGGCCGCTCGGGAGCAGGAGCCACATAGGGCGCCCCCAGGTCGGCCCCGTGGGTGGCATCGAGCAGCGCGGCGCTGTCACGGACGGTCCGGGTCAGCACGTGCTCCACCACGCAGCCTTGCCAGATCTCCCCGCGATCGGGGCCCACGGGGGTGCGGCCACGGGTGGGCTTGAGCCCGAACAGGCCGCAACAGGAGGCGGGGATCCGGATCGACCCCCCCCCGGCCCCTCCCCCCGCCGCGGGCACCATGCCCGCCGCGACGGCCGCCCCCGATCCTCCACTCGAGCCACCGGCGATCCGCTTCAGGTTCCAGGGATTGTGGGTGGGCCCGAACAGCTCGGGCTCGGTGAACGGCGTCAGCCCGAACTCGGGGGTGCTGGTCTTGCCGGCAATCACCAGCCCGGCACGGCGGTACCTGGCGACGAGCTCGGTGTCGTGATCGGCCACGAAGCCGGCGAGAAAGCGGCTCCCGGCCCGCATCGGCTCGCCCTTGACCAGGGCGACGAGGTCCTTGATCAGAAACGGGACGCCGTGAAACGGCCCGCCGGGCAACGGGCCGGAGGCGGCGGCGCGCGCCTGCTCGTCCATCCGGTGGATAACCGCGTTCAGCGCGGGATTGAGCCGCTCGATTCTGCGAATGGCCTCCTCGACCAGCTCGAGGGGCGTGACCTCCCGCCTGCGAACCAACTCAGCAAGGCCTACCGCGTCGAATTGGTGGTACTCGGTGAAGCCCTCGCTCATCGAGCAGACTCCCCTCTGGCCTCAACCAGCCACGCCAGTGTACTGATCAGCGCGGGCCAGCGCTCGGGGCCGAAGGCGGTTCGGGTGCCGTGATCGAAGCGGATCCATGCGGGGATGCCCTGCTCCAGGCGCGCCTGTCCAGCCCGACGCAGCCGGGCGACCCTGGATCTCCCCCGGTCCCGGGGAATGATCTCGACCAGCCCGTCGGCCTCCAAGGGGCGAAGGGTCCGATAGAGTGTGGTGCGTTCAAGCCCGAGTCGCCGGGCCAGGGGGCTCAAGGGGCTGGGACCGTGGGCCGCAAGGTCGGCCAGGATCATGAACTGCGGCGGACTCAGCCCGCACGGCTTCAGCTCGCGTTCCAGCGCGGCGGACAGGTGGAGGTAGGCTCGCCGCGCATGCATCCAGGCGCAGGTCCGGAGAATGGTGACCGGTTTCATGATGTATCTACATCATAGACAATCACGCGCGGCCGCGCGACTCTCCCGCCATGGCCACTGAGTCCGCTCATCGACGCATCCTCCAGACCGTACGGCGGGTGCCTCGCGGGCGGGTGGCCACCTATGGCCTCATTGCCAGCGTTGCCGGCTTCCCAGGGCAGGCCCGATTGGTGGGCTACGCGCTGCGACACGCGGACAACGACGTCCCATGGCATCGCGTCGTCAACGCCCAGGGGACCATCAGCGCCCGGGCCGACCCGAACGCCGTTCCGGTCCAGCGTGCGCGCCTCGTGGCCGAGGGCGTCCGATTCGACCGCCGCGGCTGCATGGACCTCCGGAAGTACCTCTGGCGGCCGAGGGGCTGAGCGGGGGTTGTGCCGGAGCGCCGGCCGGTCGAACCTCTACCGCGTCATGATCGATGCTTCCTCCTCCGTGCTCAGGCTCAACCGGCTCCGGATTTCGGTCCGGCTCGGCTGGACCCAGCACGAGCGCTCGGAGCCCCAGCTCGTTGAAGTCGATCTCGCGCTCCGGTTCGCCGATCGCCCCGGCGCCTGCCGGACCGACGACATCACCGGTACGGTGAACTACGCCCAGCTCGCGGATCAGGTCCGAGCCACTGGCACCTCCGGCGAGTTTCGACTGATCGAACGGCTGACGGCCGTGCTGCACGAGGATCTCTCGGCCCTGGTGCCGGAGGGATGTCGCCTGGCCGTCCGGGTCTCCAAGGACCCCAGACTGGACGGCGTCACCGGCGGGGCAAGCTTCGCGATCGGCTGGGAGGAAAGGCCCACCCACGGTGACTGACGTCGTCATCGGGGTGGGCACCAACCTCGGGGACCGTCTCAGTCACCTCCGCGCCGGAGTGCGACGGCTGCGCGGGCTCCCGAGCCTGGCGGTCGCGGCGGTTTCGCCGATCTACGAATCGGATGCCTTGGTGCCGGACGGGGCTCCCGGCGATTGGCGCAAGCCATACCTCAATCTCGCGGTCCGTGCCGAGTGGTCAGGCGAGCCCCGAGCCCTGCTTCGGGAGCTCAAGACGGTCGAGACCGAGCTCGGGCGCCGGCCCCGGGAACGCTGGAGTCCCCGGGAAGTGGACTTCGATCTGCTCACCTTTGGCGGCCTGGAGGTCTCCGAGCCGGATCTGGTGCTGCCCCACCCGGGACTACTGGAACGTCCGTTTGCCTTGTTGCCCTGGACGGATGTCGGCGGGGAGAGAAGGGGAGGGGGGGAGGCGGGCAGCGCGCCAGGGGGCGAGAAGACGAGACGGAGGCTGGCACGCTGGCGGGCGGACCCCGAGACCGTTCCGCTCCGGACTCGGCGCACGTTTTTCAGTCTGACCGAGCTGGTTGGCATCGTGAACATCACCCCGGATTCCTTTTCCGACGGTGGCCGTTGGCTGGCGGCGGATCACGCGGCGGCCCACGCCCGCGCTCTGATCGGGGACGGGGCATCCGTCCTGGATCTGGGAGCGGAGTCGACCCGGCCGGGGTCCAGCGCCGTGACGGCCGACGAGGAGTGGGCCCGGCTCTGCCCGGTGCTCGATGGATTGGGCCGCGCCGAGGACCGGACCGTCGTCACCAGCGTCGACACCCGGCACTCCGCCACCGCCAGGCGCGCGATCGCAGCGGGAGCGGATTGGATCAACGATGTCACGGGTTTCGAGGATCCTGAGATGCTGGCCGCTGTCGCGGGAGCGCCCGTGGACGTCGTGGCCATGCACAGCCTGGGTATCCCGCCAAGCCGCGTCCGCACCCTTCCCCCGGACGCCGATCCCGTGGAAGCGCTGCTGGAGTGGGGCGAGGACACGGTGAGCCGGCTGGCGCAAGCGGGCGTGGCTCGAGCGCGCATCATCCTCGATCCGGGCATCGGCTTCGGCAAGACGCCGGACCAGAACGCGGAGATCCTGCGCCGGCCCGAGGAGCTGTTCCGGCCGGGGATCCGGATCCTGATCGGCCATTCGCGGAAGTCGTTCCTGGCCGGCTGGTATCCGGAGGGCCACCCGGGCGCGACCCGGGCCGACGCCCGCGACCCGGAGACGGCCGTCCTGTCGGCCCATCTGGCCGGACTGGGGGTGGACTACGTGAGGGTCCACGATGTCGGCGCCAGCGCCCGGGCCATCCGGACGCTGGCGTTTGCCGGCCGGCCGGCGGCCGCTCCGTCCGCCGGGCTCAGGCCTTGACCCTCACTCCTCGGACGGGCCCTCTTCCAGCATGACGACCATCCCGGCCACGGAGCGGCTCTTCTGGGCGGACCCCTACCTGCGGGGGTTCACTGCCCGCGTGCTCGCCCGGCGGGAGGCGAACGGGCGCGTCGAGCTCGCGCTCGATCGCACGGCCTTCTACCCGGAGGGCGGGGGACAGCCGGCGGACCGGGGCACCCTGGACGGCGCAGCCGTCGAGGATGTTCGGGAGCTGGACGGTGTGATCTGGCACGCGCTGTCCGGACGCTCCTCAGCCGATGAGGTCGAGGGCAGCATCGACTGGGACCGCAGGTTCGACCATATGCAACAGCACCATGGGCAGCATTTGCTGTCGGCCTCGTTCGAGGAGCTGTTCGGGCGTGCGACGGTCGGTTTTCACCTGGGAGCGGAAGCGGCAACGATCGACCTTCCCGGGGAGGTCGCGGACCAGAGCGTCCGTGCCGCCGAAGACCGGACCAACACGATCATCTGGGAGGACCGGCCGGTCCAGATTCGCATCGTGATGCCGGAAGCGATTGCGACGGTCCCCCTCCGAAAGCCGCCGGCGGTGTCCGGCCCGGTGCGCATCGTCACGGTTCCCGACTTCGACCATTCCGCCTGCGGGGGCACCCATCCGCGGAGCACGGGCGCCGTGGGGTTGCTGCACGTGCGCCGGCACGACCGGCGGGGCGGCGAGACCCGGGTGGAGTTCGTCTGCGGCGGGCGGGCGCTCCGGGACCTGCGGCATCGCGGCGGCATTCTTGCCCGAGTGGCAAGCGGGCTGTCGGTGGGCTTTGACGAGGTCGAGCCGGCCCTGGCTCGGCTCCAGCGGCAGGAAGCCTCCCAGCGGAAGCACCTGGAGCGCGCGGTCGAAGGGCTGCTGGCCTTCGAGGCGAAAGAGCTCGTCGCGGAGGCGCGGGGCCGTGGCGGCATTCCCCTCGTGACGCAGCTCCGCGACGACCTGGCCCCCGCGGCGGCACGCGCCCTGGTCCACGCCGTGGTTCGGGAGGGTGCGGTGGCGGTGCTCGGCGTCCAGGGCGACAAGGCCCAGCTTTTGGTGGCGAGACCGGCGGGCCTCGAGCTGGACTGCGGCGCGGTGGTCAGGGCCGTGCTCGCGGCGTTCGGCGGCCGCGGCGGCGGCCAGGCCGCCATGGCACAGGGGGGCGTGCCCGATCCCGCGCGCCTGGCGGACGCCGTGGCCCACGCCGCGGCGATGATCCGCGGGGAGTGAGCGGCAACGGTGTACTCGACCTGCCTGTTCTGTCACAAGCCGCTCGGCCTCAACGAGGTGATCGAGCCCTTTCCAGTCGGGCGCCGTCTGGCGTTCGATCAGGCCCGCGGCCGGCTCTGGGTGGTCTGCCGCCGCTGCGAGAAGTGGAACCTCTCCCCGCTGGAAGAACGCTGGGAGGCGATCGAGGAGTGCGAGCGGCGCTTTCGCGATGCACGCAAGCGGGTGGCCTCGGAGAACGTGGGGCTCGCCAGGCTCGACGAAGGGTTGGAGCTGGTCCGAATCGGCGATCCGCTCCGTCCCGAGTTTGCGGCATGGCGCTACGGCGACCAGTTCGGCCGGCGGCGGCGGCGCGCGATCGTGAGGGGGGTCGGTCTGGCCGCGGTCGGGGGCGGGATCATGGTCGCGGGCACGGCGGCCGGGGTGCTGGGCGGCGGCGGGTACTGGGTTTGGCAACTCGCCGACGGCGCCTACAAAGGGGTCCGCCGCCGCATGGTGGTGGCCAGGATTCCGCAGCCCGGCGAGCTCAGCCTCGTCGTGCGCGGAAAACACCTGGAAAAGGCGCGAGTGATCGGCGCCGACGAGGCCGAAGGGGGTTGGGGCCTGGAGCTTCCTCACGAGTCCGGAACCGTCGAGCTGACGGGGGACCGTGCCCGCCGAGCCGCCGCCCTGCTCATGCCTCGGGTCAACCGGGGAGGCGCCTCGCCCAGGAAGGTCCAGAACGCCGTGAAGGACCTCGAGCGCTCGGGCGACCCGGCCCGCTTCCTGAGGGCCTCGGCGCAGGGCACGGTCTGGGAAGCCCGCCTCCTGGCCACCGATGAAAAGATGGCCGCCGCCACCCGGCTTCAGAAGCTTCCGCTCGAGACCCGGCTTGCCATCGAAATGGCCCTCAACGAAGAAAACGAGCGTATCGCGCTGGAGGGCGAACTGGCCCTGCTGGAGCTGGAGTGGAAAGACGCGGAGGAAATCGCCGCGATCGCCGACCGGCTCACCGTGCCCGAGCAGGTCGACGAGCAACTGGAACGGCTTCGCCGGCGCGCAGGGCGGACCGGCGAAGCCTAGAACTCGTCACGGAGAGCGGGAACCCGGATCCTGCCGGGGACGTTCATGCTCTCACGACCGCTTCGCCAATCCAAACCCAGAGGTCCCCCGTGCGCTCTTCTCGACTCGCTCTCGCGCTGGCCGCCGCGATCGGCCTGGCCCCAAGCGCCGCCGCGCAATCCGTTCCCGGTCAAGCGGCGGCGAAAACGCTGGTGAACGTGGACCGGCAGGGACTGGCTGTTCAAGGCTACGATCCAGTCGCCTTTCACACCCAGCGCGCGGCCCTCAAGGGCGACCCCGCGATCACCGTGATCCACCTCGGTGCCACGTATCGTTTCGCCAGCGCGGCCAACAAGGTGGCGTTCGAGGCCGATCCCGCCAGATACGCGCCGGCCTACGGCGGCTATTGCGCGTATGGAGTCTCGCAGGGTGGGCTGTTTCCGGTGGACATCACGACCGCGCAGATCCTGGATGGCAGGCTGATCCTCAACAAGACGCCCCAGGTGCGCGAGCTGTTCGATCGCGACCCGCGGGGCCGGATCCGGCTGGCCGAAAAGGAATGGCCGGACCTCGTCGCGAAGCACGGCAAGGCCCGGCCCTAGTCGCTCGGCGCGCGGAGCCTGGTCTAGGGCCCGCCCGCGCTGGAGGGCGGGACCAGTCCTTTCTCCCGCATGTAGGTGACGATGTTCCCCCAGTGCTCGCTGTCGTGGGTGCGGATGATCGGCAGCCTTCTCGAATCGCAACCAGGCCATGCCCCGCGATCCCTTGTCCGGGGTGCGGCTACTTGGCCAATCTCCTGGCGAGATACCCAGCGACCTTCGCAATGATCGGATCTCCGGGGCCCTGCTCAAGTTGGCGAAGTATCCCGAGGACCTCAGCTCGCATTGACGGGCCAAGAGCCTGCTCTCCATCCCGTCCCACCGGATGTTCCCAGCGCCCAAGCATGACGTAGGCGGCAGCGGGGAGGCTCGTATCAGGTGACGGTTGGAAATGGACTGCCACCGAGGGATCGAAGTAGCTGATCATCGTACGAATGGCGGCTAGTCGGACCTCCTGTGAATTGTTGTCACTGAAAGAGGCGTCTCGAACCGCTTCGAGGATTCTGCGATCACGGATCGAGGAACTGACGTCCGCCAGGAGCCTGACCGCCGTGGCTTCCACGGGAGGACTCATCCATTGCAGGCGAAACGCCCTCGGTCCCGCCGCTGGACAACTCGCCAGCGCCTGTAGGTGCTCATGATAAGCAGGTCCACTCTTGCGCCCTTCCAGAGCATTCTCCGCAGCCGTGCACCCAGGAGGGTCCACCGGCACCTGCTGCGCAAGGCCTGGTACAGCTTGTATCAGGACCGCCAAGGTTGCGGCACCAGCATAGCGGGTCATCTGTCTTGCCTCCTTTCAGACAGCCCTCGGACGCAAATTGGAGAAGTAGACGTGTTCAGAAATATTTGAACGGACAGTACACAGGCGCTGGGACTGTGCCGTTACCATTGCCAGCGTCCCCTGCCAGGTCCTGGGCAGTAGCGATCGGCCCTTGTGAGGCGCTCTCCCCGCGCGTGATCAGTTCGGACAGGTCTTGTGCGACCACCGCCTCAACCGACTGGGGCACTCGCCTGTTCAGTTGGGTCCGAAAGACGCCTGCGTGCGAGGCAGGTTGGAGTCCCAGCCCTTCATGGGCCTCAACAACCGGAACGAACGGGACTACATCCGCTTGGACACATTTGCCTGTTGGGGCGTTCTTCTTGGGTTGCCGGTTATGGAAATCACTCCCGACGGACAACGCCACCCGGTTGATGCGTATCTGCGAGAGTGCATGTACCGGGACCTCGACCAGGTAGAGCACATCTTTATTCGGGCCGCTGGGAATGATGCTAAAGCTCTCTGGCGGTGCCAATGTGCCAGCTAGGTTCGCGATGTTCCCGAGTTCCCCGACGCGTATGGGCCTGGTCGGAAGCCCGCTCGGCTGGATCTCCGTTACCTGGTGTGGAACGGTCTTTTGAGACCAGTCCCGATCGTTCACTGTCAAGAACGTCGACCCCGTCGACGGCGCACCATCAAGATCACCATTCGCCCTCACGTTTCCGCTCACGGCGACCGTGCCGAACCAACTTGTTGCAGTGGAGAGGTGAGATATGGGGGTGGTAAGGCCTTGGCTCTCGAAGCGCCATTCATTCATGCTAAGGGAGACGCCCTGCGGCGGAGTACCTGTGCAATTGACCGTCGAACCACGAGTGACGGGGTTTGGGGTGCAGGTGACGGTAATCGAGTCTTGCAGGGGCACGAACGACATGCTGTACGCCACATGTCGCGAAGGCGTGGCACGAAAGTGTAACTTACCTTCGCCATGGCGCTGGCCGCGAACTCCGCGACTGGGACCCCTCGCATCGTGAGGTCCACCGGAATCGAGATCGTTTCATTACCAACCCGCACCAGGATCCTTGCCTCCGATGGGAGCATCCGCTGCAGCTGGGGGCTCACCTCCGTGCGTATCACGAGCGAGCCTCCCTCCTTGACAGCGATCACACTTTCACCCAACCACACTCCAGCCTGGGCAGAATCCGGATTGTACGGGATGCTGGCCAGGACGGCGGCTTGATCAACGATTACGCACTCAGACCCGCAGGCCGGACCTAGAGCCGGTGATGGTGGTTGGCCATCTTCGCTAGGTTCGCTCGTGGTCCCCATGTCACCGCCGCAAGCGAGCATCCCACCCAAAAAGATGATTGACACGAAGGGTCTGATCGCGCGCCCTAACCCTCGGAGCGCAGTGGTGTGGGGCCTTCCACTAGCTGTGCTTGCACAGCTAGAGAGTCGCTCGGCGCGCGGAGCCTAGGGCCCGCCCGCGCTGGAGGGCGGGACCAGTCCTTTCTCCCGCATGTAGGTGACGATGTTCCCCCAGTGCTCGCTGTCGTGGGTGACGTTGTAGATCAGCACCCAGAGCCTGGTCCCCGTGCGTCCGAAGGCCGTCATCTCCTCCATGGCCTTCATCTCGTCCATCTGATAGGCGGGATCGCAGTAGGCGAAAGAGTCGCGCAGCCCCTTGACCAACTCAGGCTTGGCCGCCTTCTCGTAGTCGACCTGGTTGGGATCGGGCTCACCCCTGGCGTAGGCGCAGAAGAGAAAGGTCTCGTTGGCGACATGGCCCAGAATCTCGCCGAAGGTCCGGACGGCGGGCGTGGGACGGTAGCCGTAGTGCTCCGCGGGCATGGCCTCCGCCGCCCGGATGTACAACTCCCGAATCCGCTCGTAGAGCGGCCGGACCGACTGCACCGCGCGATGGTGCGCGGGGTGTTGCATCTCCTGGGCGGCCATCCCCGCCGGCAGCAGGAGCAGGACGAGCGGAGCCAGAAGCGGTTTCCGCATGCGAGCCTCCTTGTCGATGACCCGGGCCACCGGTCCGCTCAGTTGCCGCCGCGGGGCTGGCTGGAGGGCGGCACCAGACCCTTCAGCCGCATGTAGGTGACGATGTTGCCGTAGTGCTCCATCCCATGGGCCGCGTTGAAGGCCAGCACGCCCATGCGGTTGGTGGCCATTCCGAACAGGGTGGTGCTCTCCATGCCCTTGGCGTCGGCCATCTGATAGGCCGCGTCGCAGTAGGTGAAGGAATCCTTGATGGCCTTGACCAGATCGGCCTTGGCGGTCAGCGTCTCTTCGAAGTTGGCGCTGCTCGGGTTCTGCCCGCCGCCGGCCATCGCGCAGATCATGTAGTTGGCGTTCGCGACATGGGCCACGATCCCGCCGAAGCTGCGAACCTCGGGCGTGGGCTTGAAGCCGTAGTGCTCTTCGGGCATCTGCTCCGCGGCGCGGACCAGGTTGTTCTTGGTGACGTTGTACAGCGCGCCGAGTCCGGACACAGCGCTCCCCTGCTGGGCGGCCAGCGGGGCGGCGAGCAGCATCAGCGCGGGGACCAGTCCTGCCTTCATCGTGACATCTCCGGTTATGGGGCAAACTGGAGAATGGACCGCGTCGCCCGGCAAGGCAAGGGGGTGTGGCGTGGCGCGCTCAGGAGCCGCCGCCGCTCAGGGCTTCGGGCTCGTCCAGGATCGCGATGGCGCGCACCGCGTCTTCCCAGGGGACCATGAGGGCCGCCTCCATGCTGAACAGCAGGGCCGGCAACATGCCTCCGGCGTCATCCCGCCGCACCCGCGCCTCGAGCCCGTTCGCCTCCAGCACCGCGCGGTCCAGGTCCGCCTCGACCGAGGTGAGGTAGCGCCGGATCACGACATGCTCGCCGGGACTCCGGCCGGGCTCAGGCACCCGGGCCGCCCGCCGCCAGGCGCTTGACCAGCCGGTACCAGTACTCCGCGGCCCGGTGGTAGGCCTCGACGCCGACCCGCTCGTCACGCCCGTGGGCCCGGATGTCGCCGATTTCGTCGAAGATGGCGCTCACCCCATAGACCGGGATCCCCGCGTTCCGCACGTAGAGGCCGTCGGTGGCCCCGGTGGACATCTCGGGGATCACCACGGCGCCCGGCCAAAATTCCGCCGCCAGCGCTTCGATCGGCCGCATGACCTCGGGCCTGAGAGGCGAGGGCGGGCTGGGCGTGGGTGCCCGGATGCGGGCGATCCGGATCGCGCTGTCGGACAGAACGCGATGAAGCGTCGCCTCGACGCTGTCCGCCGGCTGGCCGGGAATGATGCGGCAGTTCACGGTGGCGCGGGCCAGCTGGGGCAGCGCGTTTTCGGCGTGCCCCGCGAAGAGCTGCGTGGCCACACAGGTCGTGCGCAGCACCGCGTTATAGAACGGCACCCGGGCCAGTCGCGCGGCGGCCGCCGCGTCGCCGTTCCGGGCCACGGCCCGCATGTCCTGCGCCGTCGCCGCGGCCTGCCCTTCGGAGGACTGCTGGAAGTAGGCGCGCGAGACCTCGGTGAGCCGGATCGGGAAGCTGAACCCGGCCAGCCGGTTGAGCGCCGCCGTGAGCCCGTAGATGGCATTGTCCGCGACCGGGACCGAGCTGTGGCCGCCCGGGTTTCGCGCTTCCAGACGGAAGCTGAGGTAGACCTTCTCCGCCGCCTGCACCGAGAACGTGACCGGCTTCCCGTCCTTCAGCTCGCCGCCACCGGCGTCGGTGTTGAGCGCGAACTCCGCATCCACCAGGTCCCGGTGCCGCTCCAGCACGTAGCGGATGCTGGCGCTCTCGGTCTCCTCATCCGAGGTGAGCACCATCACAAGGTCGCGATCGGGACGGAAGCCTTCCGCCCGGTAGCGTATGAAATTGGCCACCAGGGTCGCCGCGCCCGCCTTGTTGTCGTTGGTGCCCCGCCCGTAGTAGTAGCCGTCGCGTTCCAGGAACGCGTACGGGTCGAAGGACCAGTCCTCGCGCCGTGCATCCACCACGTCGAGGTGCGCCAGCAGCAGAATCGGCTTGCCGGCGCGTCCGGTGCCCCGGTACGTCGCGACCAGCATGCCCTGGCCTGGCACCGGTTCGAGCACCCGCACGTCCGCCGCAGGAAAGCCCGCATCGGTCAGGCGACGAGCCATCGCCTCGGCCGCTTCGCGCGTGCGGCCCGCCGAGTCGCTGGTGTTGATCTCGATCAGCTGACGGAGCAGGTCGCGCTGGAGCGCGCGGTCGGCGGCGCTCTGCGCGTTCAGACGGGCGGGACCGGCCAGGCAGAGCAGCGAGGCCAGCAGGACAGGTCGGATGCGCATGGCGATCAGGCTCCGGGGATCAGGGCGATGACGCGGGCGGGGCTGCCGGAGCCGCCCTCGATCTTGAGCGGCAGGGCCACCACGACGGCTCCCATGGCTGGCAGTTCGGCCAGGTTGGTCAGGTTCTCCAACCCGGGCACCCCGGCCGCCGCGGCCACCCGGTGTACCGCGAAGTCGGTGGACGGCCCATAGTCGATGGACGCGACGTCCGCGCCGAGCGCGGCCACGCGCCGCTCCTCCACCAGCAGCCGGGCCGCCGCCTCGCCGTAGCTCGGAAAGTGAAGGTTGCTCGCATCCCCCGGGGTGTCGTCGCCCAGGTAGGCGCGGGCGTTCGGCCAGCGGGTGCTCCAGCCGGTGCGGAGCAGGACGATGGAGCCGGCGGGGATGGGCCCGTGCTCGGCTTCGAAGGCGGCCACGTCCGCGGGCGTGAGCAGGTAATCCGGATCGGCGGCAGCCTGCGACGACAGGTCGATCACAACCGCCGGCGCTACCAGGCGTTCCAGGTCGATCCGGTCGACCGGCGTCCCTCCGGCGTGAAAATGGATGGGCGCGTCGACGTGGGTCCCGCCATGCTCCGGAGCCGAGAAGGCAAACGCTGAGTAGAACCAGCCGCCCGGCGTCTCACCGTAGGAGAGCGTGTCCAGGCGGAACCGGGTTGGCGAGGTGGGCCAGTAGAGGGTCTCGGCACCGAGCGAGTGGCTGAGGTCGACGACCCGGACCCGGGCAAGGTCGAGCGGGGGCGAGGGGGCGGGCGCCGCGCACGCACCGCACAGCACCGCGTAGAGAACCAGAGGCGCAGGAACGGGTTTCATGGGACCACCCCCGGAATGCCGCTGTCGCGGGCCAGTTTGGTTGCCGCAAAGCTAATCACACGATCGTGTGATACCGGCCGCCCCCAACACCATGGTCTCTGCACGGCTCCGCCACCGCTCCCCGAGTTCCGTTCCCTCCCGTTCAGGGCCTGGGCGCCCGCTCCGATGGCGGCCAGGCGCGTAATCCGACATACTGAGCGGTGGATGGTACGTGAACTCACGCCTGGAGCGGAGCAATGCCCCGGAGCCTTTCAATGCTGATCGCGTTGGCCCTTGCCGGTGCCGACGCGTTGCACGCGCAGGCCGGTTATCAGTGGACCCTGGCCGTCCCCGTCGGACAGCACACCCCACCCGCCGAGTGGCAGGACGGGTTCTGGCCCACCGGCATCACCCCTGTTCCCGGTCCGGAGGGCACCCTCTGGATGATCGATGGGTCGGGCGTCTGGTCCTCCCCTGACGCGGTGACCTGGAGCCGAGTGACCGACCGGGTTCCCTTCGGGGGACGGGCCGGCGTAGCGGCCGCCTTCTTCGATGGGAAGTTCTGGGCGGTTGGCGGCCGAAGCCGGGACGCCCCGCTTCAGGACGTCTGGTTTTCGACCGACGGGACCACATGGCGCCTTGCCACCGACGGCCCGCGCTGGCTCCCGCGCAGCCACGCGACGCTGCTTGTATTCAAGAATCAGCTCTGGCTGCTCGGCGGCGCCGGGTCCCACGATCTCAGCGATGTCTGGTACAGCAACAACGGTATCAACTGGTACGCGGCGACCGGGGTGGCGGGGTGGGCGCCCGGCCCCAACCCCGCCGCCGTGGTGCACGGGGAAAGGATGGTCGTGGCCGGCGGCTCGGGCGAGGGGGGACGGGCGACCCGGAACGATGTCTGGGTCTCGGAGGATGGGAAGACCTGGAACCGGCTGATGTCCAGGGCGGACTGGCCGTCGCGCGCCGCACATGGCTTCGCCTCCTACCACGGCAGGCTTTGGGTCATCGGGGGGACCAGGGGTCGCAATCGCTGGCTCAACGACGTCTGGAGCTCCGAGGACGGCGTGGAGTGGCGCAGCGAAGCCGAGCCGCCCTGGGCGCCCCGCGCGGTGGATCACGTCGCGGTGTTCGACGGGAGGCTCTGGACCTTCGGCGGGAGGGTCGGCGCCGTCGAGGAGCGCGGTGCGAGGGTTGGGGAGATCTGGTTCCTGGATCCTGTGGCGCCCTGAGGGGCGGGGGAACCAGGCCGCCGGGGGCTGCCGCATTGTCCGGTTGCGCGCTGGCGAGTCCCACGACCGGACGCACCCGGGC
>Ga0299906_10000797_pt1 | contig 28173 bp, 24 predicted proteins | sample RVTome_14_FD_200259 | JGI IMG/M metagenome (GOLD analysis project Ga0299906, IMG submission 200259) | Soil microbial communities from uranium-contaminated site in the Upper Colorado River Basin, Wyoming, United States - RVT145D125 (version 2) ...
CGATAGAGATCCTCTGGCGCAAGATGAAGTACGAGTGGATGCCCCTGGGGGCCTACGCCTCGTGGGCGTGCCTGGTTGAAGCGGTCGAGGCGATGCTGTGTCAGTTTGGCAAAGAACACACAATCAACAACTAATTTTGCTTAGGTACTTATCTTGTAGAGCAGCGAGCGCCCCTGTTCTTTGACAAACTCACTGAAGTCCTCCCAATCTCCGTTCTTCCCCACCGCACGGGTGTTGAGTATGTGTTGAGCACCACTTCGGCTCCATCGCATGCCGCTGCCCTCCATGCGGTCTTTGACCAGATGGCCGCAGGTGCCCTCCACCAGACCCGTCGAGACCGGGAAGCCCTTGGAGAGATAGCTCCGGTAGTCCATCATCGCACGGTGGTTCCGGAAGTAGCGCAGCGCCTCCACGATGGCCTTGCTGGGCGCTTCTAGGGCAGCCAACTCGTCGAGCACCTCCGCCAGGCGACTCTCCAGGATCAGCAGGAGGCGTTCATAGACCCAACCTTCTCGCTCCGGGTGCTGCTCGCCCAAGACCGCCGTGCCCCATCTCCACAGGTACTCGCTCACGTGCACGATGTCGAGGATCGTGGCCTCGACCCGCTCAGCGAGCCCGGCCTCGGCCAAGACCTCGGCGGTACCCTCGACGAGGGCGCGATGCCCGTCGATGAGCACCACAATAGGCCGCCGGCCTTCCGGGTCTCGGCGCTTTAGCTCGTTCGCCCCGTAGGCGATGGCCCGCTTCTGCGGTCCCAGAAAAGCCCGCCGGTGTACATCGAGCGCCGTGCCAGCTTCGGCCTCGTCGGGCTTCTGGGCTGCCTTACGGGCCTGTCTTTGCGCTTCTCGTGCGGCTTTCCGTGTGGCGCGCTCCTCGGCGCTCCACCTGCGATGCAGGCTCTTGGCCACATCCTGCGCCTGCCGCGGCGCCGGATCGAACGAGAAACTGACACTGACCGTGGCTTGCTTTTTGGTGCCGCGTTTCTGGCCTTTCATCAAGCGGGCCCGCTCGAGAGGATCCGGCTGATCCCCTTGGAGAATCCGCACGCCTTTGCCGTCGAAAGACAGGCCCAGGACCTGCCCCTGCTCAGGCAAAGGGGGCTTCTGCCCATAGTAGGCCTCGACCTGGGCGCCATAGCGCGCACTGATGCGCTGGGCCGTCATGGCTTTGAAATCCTGATCGAGCACCTCGCAGAGCAGGCCCAGACTTGGCTCGAAGGCCTCCGCCGTGGCCGCCCGCGCCATCCAGCTCTGAAGCAGATAGCTATGGCGTTCTGGGGGCAGATTCAAGCTGGCATCAAGCGCGTAGTATGTCCCGGCTTCAGGGCTGTGGTACTTGCGCCGAGCCAAGCGGAACTGGCCAAAGATCGAGTGATAGAGCCGGGGCGTCTCCCCTTTATTGTGCATCGGCTGCTGCGCCGGGGTCAGGGGAGGCCCCTGCTGTCGCAGCGCTTTTTTTTGTTCGATGAACTCCTGCAAGAGGGCCTGTCCCAGGCCTCAGAGTTCCGAGAGCAGCAGGCGCTCCATATCGGCGATCCCGGTGGTGCCCTGTGCATGGTCGGCGACTTGGTTTTCGATGTACTGGAGCTTTTGATAGAGGTCCTCGTGGGGCATGGTAGCGAAGGGTCAAGGTGGAGGCTTCCGTTGGTTTGACAACATAGGCAAACTCCCCATGCCATGCCCCAAGCCTGTTATGCACTCAAATCGTTTCCGAGAATGATCGACTCAGTACTCGACTTTTGCAGTGACGTAGAACCACGCAAATTGCGCGTTTTTCGCCTGTTTTCGAGGTTCTCCGTTCAGGAAAAGGCTACACCTCTCCTGTCGCATGACCCGCCTCGTCCGGGCCAGCGCATCAACCGTTCGAACCAGCAGCAGCCATCGGCTCAGTAGGCAACCGCGTGCAGCAACGGAGCCATGACCTGCTTCAGCGGTATTCCCTGCACGAGCGACGCACTGATGAAGACCGCCAGGCCGAAAGAGCGCCTGGGCCTGCGTCATGCGCCGCTTCGAAGCCGGGCTGTCATCGAGACGGGCCTCGACGTGACACTGAAGTCGCTTCAAGAGGTCCCGGTCATACTGGGCCCGAGGCAGTAAGCTGTAGACCACGGCGACCAAGGCGACATGCCGGGTTATCGCCTCGAAGTCCCGTAGTTGATACTGATCGAGCCCCTGCACCATAGGTGCTAACCTTGCCTTCTTCCCCGGTAGACTTCAATGGACCAGCGGTGGCGGGCAATCCGAGTGATGCCGCCGGCTTGCCACTTCAAACGGTTCGAGATCAAGTACTTGGGCGTCTCGGAGAGATCCGCCTTTCGGTGATTGATCACCAGGCGGAGCTTGCCGTAGTGTTTCAGACGATGCGTAGCACACTAGCTGTAGTAGCTCTCCCGCTCGCCTTTGTAGAGGATCGTCTGCTTGCCGAAGATCGGGTTACCTCCCTTGGCCCGTTGCGCGTGGTGCTGCTGGCGAAGCCGCGCGGCAAAGTGGCCCACCGTTTCCTCGCCGCAGGCCAGCACGAGCCGGGCGTCTTCGGCCAGGGCGCCGACGTAGGGGAGGGCCAACTCCTGGTCAATCATGCGGCAGAAGGCCGGCTGCGCGACGCCAACTGTCAAAGGCCACCGGCAGCTTCGCCGCCGGATGTACCGCGACGAAGCCGCGCAGCAGTTCCTCGGCCAGCACGAGCTTACTCTTGTAAAGCCGCTTCACCTCCGCCTTGTTTTGCTTGCGTCGCCAAAGCCCCAAGAGATACGGCCGCCATTTCTTGGGATCGTCCTGTTTGAGGACTTCCTTGCTGGCCTTGATCGGCACGCCAGCGGCCCGCAGCCCCGACTCGATCCAGTCGAGATCAGCCGGTTTCCAGAGGCAGAAGCCCATCGGGTAGTCGGTCTGCTCATCGCTGTAGTGAAGTCCAACCAGGTTGTGCGCCCACCGGTGGCAACGAAGGGCCGGGTCGTAGAGCCAGGTGATCTGCTCAAAGCACCGCCCGTAGTGACTCAGCAGCGTGTCATCGACTGAGAGCACACCCCTGGCTTTGATCCTGGTTTCGGGCTGATCCTCAAGCAGGTGAAGCCGGGCCTCATTCAGCGCCTCGACCGAAAACGGGCTCTCCCTCAGCAGGCGGTTGAGACTGCTCTGGTTGCGCGTCTCTAGGACGAAGAGCCGGTTGATGCCCTCTATGGTCTTGTTCTCTGAGACGATCAGGCCGCTGATGTAGCGCTGAAACTGAAGGAAGGCCGCCTCGGAGAAGACCCAGCGGAAGTACGGGGCATAATGTTGGACGATCTCGGGAATGTCCAGCAGCGGAATCATGGGGTCACCTCCAGGATTGTAGGCTCTGCAAGCAGGCTACCCCATTCGTCGAGTGAAGGCAACAGCCAGCGCGAAATAGCCCTCGCTATGCCCTACTTCACTGCAAAAGTCGAGTCAGTAGATCCGGATTTTGCTGTTTTCGCCGAAAAATGCCTCTAGCGTCCCATCTTGTCATGCCGAGCGCAGCGCAGCGGAGTCGAGGAATCTCGCCGGTTCAGCCCATTTTGAAGGGGGAGATCCCTCACCTCCGTTCGGGATGACAAGGGGGGAAGCTTATTTTCGGGTTGTTAGCAGCGTTCAGCCTGAAATCCGGATCTACTGAGACTGCCTCCAGGGGCCTCGACGGGCCCGGCGCTCCCTCCGCGTTTCTTCGCGAAAATCTGGCTTGTAAAGAAGCGAGATGTGCTGTTTTTTTCGACGGGGCGTCGTGCCTTTCTCTCCCCGATGGACCTAGCGCTCAACCGATCTCACCATGCGCATCGCGGATATTCTGAAGGACAAGGATAATCACCATCACATCATCTCGGTACGGGCCACCGATTCGCTGAAGAACGCCATCTCGAAGCTGGATTACGAGCGTATCGGCGCGACGCTGGTCGTCGATGCAGAAGATCGACTGGTGGGGATGCTCTCGGAGCGTGACCTGATCGGCGTGCTCGCCGAATATGGCGACAGGGCGTTACGGGCCAACGTCGGAGCGCTCATGACCCGCCGCGTCTTTGGTTGCACGCCGAACGATGACGTCAAGGATGCGATGGCCTGGATGGTGCGGCATCGCGTCCGCCACCTGCCCGTCGTTGAAGGGGGACGGATTCGTGGCATCGTCAGCATAGGTGACGTAATCAAGTCTCTAGCGCACGAGACGGACAAAGAACCGCACATCCTGGAGGACGTCGTCGTCGAGATTTGAACGGGCGGGCTACGGGCGGGCGTATTGTTTACGTGTACCCCTTTACCCGGTGAGCGCCCGAACCCGGTCAGGCGAGAACGGAAGGTGGCGGAGCCGCTTGCCGGTGAGCGCCGCGAACGCATTGGCGACGGCGCCCCCCGTGACGGGCAAGCTCGCCTCGCCTAGCCCCGACGGGTGTTCGTACGATTCGACGAACTGCACCTCGATCTCGGGCATGTCGGACATGCGCAGCATCGGATAATCGTGGAAATTCGACTGTTGTACCTTGCCGTCTTTGAGGGTGATGCGCTCGAAGAGGGCACTGCTCAACCCGTTGACGATGCCCCCTTCGATCTGTGCCCGCGCGTTTTCCGGCTGGACGACGATGCCCCCGTCCACGGCGCACCAGAAGCGATGCACGCGGATCTTCCCGCTCGCCTCGTCCAGCGAGACCTCGGCGACACCGGCGGCCAGCGACCCGCTTCGTTCTCCGAAAGCGAGGCCTCGCGCACGCCCGGCCGGCACTGCTCCGCCCCAATCGGCCATCTCGGCAACCGTATCGAGCACCTTGAGGGCGCGCGGCGCATCGCGCATCAACTGGCGCCGAAACTGGTAGGGGTCAACGGATTGATCGGCCGCGATTTCGTCGAGGAAGGCTTCGATGGCGAACTTGTTGAAGCCATGCCCGACGGCTCGCCAGTGTTTGAGGCGGACGCCGTGGCTGACGGTGCACAGTTCGATATGCTGATGCGGGATGTCGTAGAAGGGGATTTCGATGCCCGACGTGAGCAGGCCGCCGCCGTCGCCTACCACGCAGTGCGTCCATGCCGTAACGTTCCCCCGGGCATCCACCCCGGCGGCCAGGCGCTGCAGGCACATCGGGCGAAACTGGCCGTACTGCATGTCGTCTTCGCGCGTCCAGAGCAGCTTGACGGGGCGTTTTACGGCGTTGGAGAGGTGAACGGCTTCGACCAGATAATCCGAATTGGATCGCCGTCCCATTCCGCCGCCGAGATAGCAGGGATGCAGCATGATGCGTGCTGTATCGATGCCGAGCACCTGGGCCGCCGCTTCCTTGGCCCCCGAGGTAGACTGCGTACCGATCCAGATTTCCGCCCCGTCGCCGGCTTCATGGACCGAGACGACTGCATTGAGCGGCTCCATCTGCGCGTGATAGACGTGGTCGGCGAAGAAGTCGGCCTCATAGCGTTTGGCGGCTTGCCGGAGCGCTGCGGGGGCATCCCCCTGTTGCGCAATCGAGCGCCCTTGCGCCCGGTCGCCGCCGGCAATGTCCGTATAGGCGGCGAGGCTTGCTTCACTGTCAAAGGTCTCGGCGGGGGCGCCCTTCGCCCAATCGATCTTCAATGCGGTGCGGGCCTTGATCACTTCCTCGACGGACGCTCCGATCACCCCGACGCCGTAGTCCAGCGTCACGGTCGTCGTAATGCCCGGCATCGCGTGCACCTCGGCTTCGTTGTACGATGCCGGACGCCCGTCGTGCACCGGCGACCGGGAGATCATGCCGTACAGCATTCCCGGCACGTGTACGTCCAGCGCGTAGCGGGCGGAGCCGTCGGTCTTCGACGGGATGTCGTGGCGGGGGACGGAGTGACCGATGAGCCGAAAATCGCGGGGCGACTTGAGCTGGGATTCGTCGATGTCCGGAAGCTCCGAGGGTGCTTCGGCGAAGGCGGCGATCTCGCCATAGGTGATGCGGCGACCGCTCGCGGCATGCACCACCGTGCTCGGTTCGGTTGTCAGTTCGGCGACAGGCACGTTCCATCGACGCGCCACGTTGTCCAGCAGCACCCGCCGTATCTGGGCGCCCGCCAGCCGGAGTTTGGTGAAGTAGCCACTGACGGCGCGGCTTCCCACCGTCATCATGTTGCCCCGGCCTCCACGACCCCAGCTAAGGCCGTAGGTGTCGGGTTCGATGGGCGAATGCTCGATGCGAACCGTCGACCAGTCCGCGTCCATTTCTTCCGCGAGGATCACGGGCAGGGCCGTCATGGAGCCCTGGCCCATCTCGGCGGCGGGGTTGTAGATGAGGATGCTGCCGTCGGTGCTTATCTTCACCCATGCGCCGAAGGCCGACGCCCGCACGGCGTGGCTCCCCTGCGCGCTGAACGTCTTTACGCCCCAGGAGCCGAAGACGACGGCAAACGAGAGCCCGGCGCCGGCGGTCTTCAGAAAAGTCCGTCTCGAATAGGTCGATTCATCGCGTGCTGGCTGTTCGTTCGTCTTCATGGTTTAACCCTCCTTCGAAGCGCGTTCGATGGCGCGCAGGATGCGCCCGTAGGTCCCGCAGCGGCAGAGATTGCCGTCCATGTGGCGAATGATCTCCTCGCGCGTCGGCGATGCGTTGGCGGCCAGCAAAGTCGCCGCCTGCATGATCTGGCCGGATTGACAGTAGCCGCATTGCGGCACTTGTTCTTCAATCCACGCCTTTTGCAGGGGATGGGATCGATCCCGGGACAGGCCCTCGATGGTCGTCACGGCCTTGCCTTCCGCCGCAGACACGGGCAGGGTGCACGAGCGCACCGCCTCGCCGTTGAGGTGGATGATACAGGCGCCGCAGACGCCCATGCCGCAGCTGATCTTCGTCCCGGTCAATTTCAGGTGCTCGCGCAGGATCCAGATGAGCCGGGTGTCCGGCGCGGCTTCTGTGGAGACGGGCTCTCCGTTGACGTGAAAAGCGATAGCCATAAGGATGCCCCCTGTCTGATCAACGATGGATATCCCGGATACAGAGTTAGACGCCTCGCAGGACGAATCATTCCCCCGGAATCGCCTGATGTTCCCCGATACCCCTCCCGTTGCACAATAAGCGCATCGGCCGGATCGTTTTCCCGGAGCGTTCCTTCTCGATTTCCCAGTTGACGCAGCCGGACCCATGCAGCCCTTCGATACCGCCTCGTTTGACCTGTACATGGAACAACCGTTCTGGATCGGCCCGGCCGCCGTCGAGCCGCCGTTGAACCAGATCCGCCGGAACGGAAGGGTCCACCGGGTCGAGCCCCGCGTGATGCGGGTGCTGTTGTGCCTGGTTGCTCGGCCCGGTGAGGTGCTGACGCGCAGCGCCCTCCTCGATACGGTGTGGACCGACGCGCTGCCCAACGACGAGGGCCTCACCCAGGCTGTCTGCAAGCTGCGCAAGGCCTTCGGGGACCGCGCCACGCGTTCGACGGTCATTGAGACGATCCCGAAGGTGGGCTATCGTCTCATCGCCTCGGTCTCGCACCAGCCGGGCTCTACCAACGGCCATGCCGCGCCGGTAGATGCGGAGGCTACCGAACCCGGTCAGCCCGCTGCTGCGGGCGGTGTGCCGCCTCCACCTCGCTCACCGCTCCAGGCCGCCGCTTTCGGCATCGGCAGGCAGGATGGGGAATGGCGCTGGCTGGCCGTCTGCTTCGCGTTGTTGATCCTCTTTTGCGGCCTCTGGTCGTCCTACCTGGCGGGGCGGTCGGTGGTGCCCGAACCCTACCAGCGCATCCTCATCCATCGCGTTGAGCCCGGCCTGCACTTCACGCAGCCGCATGCTATACAGATCAAAGCGCGTGTCTTTCGGCTCGGCACGGACCCTCCGAAGCAGGACTACTGAACCATAAGAAGGAAAGCCCACCGTGGGGCAAGAACGAATGCGCTACGACGCCAGCAGCGCCTTCATGTATTCGCGGCGCATAGTGGCGATGGCTGAGATAGAGATCCCTTTCGGGCATACGGCCTCGCATTCCCCGTGGTTGGAACAGTCGCCGAACCCTTCCGCCTCCATCTGGTCGATCATGTTGAGGACGCGGCGAGAGGCTTCGGGAACGCCCTGGGGCAGCAAGGAGAGGTGGGCTATCTTCGCGGCCGTGAACAACGAAGCCGACGCGTTCGGGCAGGCCGCTACGCAGGCGCCGCATCCGATGCACGCGGCATAGTCGAAAGCCTGATCGGCCCGGTCCTTGGCAATGGGGAGTGCGTTGGCGTCCGGCGCGCCGCCCGTGTTGACCGAAACATACCCGCCGGCTTCGATGATGCGGTCGAAAGATCGGCGGTCGACCACCAGGTCTTTGACAATCGGGAACGCCGAGGCGCGCCAGGGCTCGACCACCAGGGTATCGCCCTCCCGGTACGCGCGCATGTGGAGCTGACAGGCTGCCGTCCGTGTCCACGGGCCGTGCGCGGTCCCGTTGATCACGACGCCGCACGAGCCGCAAATCCCTTCCCGGCAGTCATTGTCGAACTCGACGGGGTCTTCGCCCTTTTTGATCAACTGCTCGTTGAGTACGTCGAGCAGTTCGAGAAAAGACATGTGTTCGTTGGCATCCGCCACCGTGTAGTCGACGAACCGGCCCGGCGCGTCCGGCCCGGCCTGGCGCCACACCTTGAGGTGGATGGTCATGTTGTCTGCCATACCGTCGCTGCCTTTTTCCTGATCTACTTGTATGGGTCTACTTGTAGCTCCGCGTCGTGGGTTTGACGTATTCGAATTCCAACTCTTCCTTGTGCAGCCTGGGATTGCCGGAGGCCCCCGTGTATTCCCACGAAGCCACATGGGCAAACGCTTCGTCATCGCGCAGGGCTTCGCCTTCTTCCGTCTGGTATTCTTCCCGAAAGTGGCCCCCGCACGACTCTTTGCGGTGCAGCGCGTCGCGGGCCATCAGTTCGCCCAGCTCCAGAAAGTCGGCCACGCGACCGGCAAATTCCAGGTACTTGTTGTGCGTCTCATTGACGCCGGGGACCAGCACGTCTTCCCAGAACGCTTCGCGGAGGGTGCGGATGGCCGAGATGGCGTGCTGGAGGCCGTCCCGGTGGCGTGACATGCCGACGTAGTCCCACATGATCTGCCCGAGCTCGCGGTGAAACTCGACGACCGTCTTGCCGCCCTTGATGTTCAGCAAGCGGTGGAGGCGGTCGGCGGCCGCCTTTTCGGTCTGTGCGAAGGCTTCGTGATCCGTAGTGGCCGCCACGAGGGACGCGCCGGCCAGGTAGCCGCCGAGCGTGTACGGGATCACGAAGTATCCGTCGGCGAGGCCCTGCATGAGGGCGCTGGCCCCGAGGCGGTTGGCGCCGTGGTCGGAGAAGTTGGCTTCGCCCAGGACGAACAGACCGGGGATGGTCGTCTGGAGTTCGTAATCGACCCAGAGCCCGCCCATGGTGTAGTGCACGGCCGGGAAGATGCGCATCGGCACCTCGTACGGGTTTTCTCCCGTGATGCGTTCATACATCTCGAAGAGGTTGCCGTAGCGGTCTTCGATGGCCTGCCGGCCGAGCCGCTGGATGGCGTCGCGAAAGTCGAGGTAGACGGCCAGGCGCGTCATGCCGACGCCCCGGCCGTCGTCGGTAACGTGCTTGGCGGCCCGAGACGCTACGTCGCGGGGCACCAGATTGCCGAAGCTGGGATACCGGCGTTCCAGGTAGTAGTCGCGGTCGGCATCCGGGATCTGGTTGGGGCGGCGGGGGTCGTTCGGGTCTTTGGGGACCCATACCCGCCCGTCGTTGCGCAGGCTCTCGCTCATCAGGGTCAGCTTCGACTGATACTGGCCCGAGACCGGGATGCAGGTCGGGTGGATCTGCGTGAAGCAGGGGTTGGAGAAGAACGCCCCGCGTTTGTGACAGCGCCACGCCGCCGTCACGTTCGAGTTCTTGGCGTTCGTCGAGAGGTAATAGACGTTGCCGTAGCCGCCCGTGCACAGCAGCACGGCATCGCCCAGGTGGCGTTCGAGCCCGCCGGTGACCAGGTTCCGCGTGATGATCCCGCGCGCGCACCCGTCGACGACGACGAGGTCGAGCATCTCGCGGCGCGGGCGCATCTCGATACGGCCCGCCTGGATCTGCTGGCTCATGGCCTGGTAGGCCCCCAGCAGGAGCTGTTGCCCCGTCTGGCCCCGCGCGTAGAACGTGCGCGAGACCTGCGCGCCGCCGAAGGATCGGTTGTCCAGCAGGCCGCCGTATTCGCGGGCGAACGGGACGCCCTGCGCCACCGCCTGGTCGATGATGTTGTTCGAGATCTGGGCCAGGCGGTAGACGTTGGCCTCGCGGGAGCGGTAGTCTCCGCCTTTGATGGTGTCGTAGAAAAGCCGCCAGATGGTGTCGCCGTCGTTGGGGTAGTTTTTGGCGGCGTTGATCCCGCCCTGCGCGGCAATGGAATGGGCGCGGCGTGCCGAGTCCTGGATGCAGAAGCTCTTGACGTTGTAGCCCAACCCGGCGAGGGTCGCCGCCGCCGCCGCCCCGGCCAGGCCCGTCCCGACCACGAGGATGGTTTGCTTCCGTTTGTTGGCCGGGCTGACGAGCTTGACGTAGTCCTTGTACGTATCCCACTTGTCCTGCAAGCGGCCGGCAGGGACCTTCGCGTTGAGCTTGGCGGACGTCGTTAGTTCCATCGCTGAAACGTTATTCTTTTCCGGGTCGCCTACCCCGATGCGTGCATCGGAAAGCAACCGCTTCCTTCGACGGATACCTCGGCGCGTGCTCCGAGGAGGGTTATTGGCCGAAATAGATGTAGAGCGGGAGCACCAGGAACCCGAGGGCGATCAGGAGCCCCAGGATGCCCCCGGCGGCATAGACCCCGGGCGTCAGCCTCGGGTTGATGGCACCCAGCGACTGGAAGGCGCTCCAGATGCCGTGGCGCAGGTGGAAGGCCAGCAAGAGCATCACGGCGGGATATCCGAACGCATAGAGCGGCTGGGTGAACTTCTCCTCCAGCAGCCGCTTCAGGTCGCGCACCGGCTCGCCGCCGATGGTGGTTTCGTAGTAGGTGCCGTACTTGAACGAGAGGAGGTGAACCACCAGAAACACGCCCAGGATGACGCCGGTGACGATCATCGTACGCGAACTGAGCGACAACATGCTGGGCTTGCCGGCGCTCCGGTATTTCGCATAGCCGACGCTACGCGCCTTCCGCTTGCGCACGTACACGGCGATGCCCGTGACGATATGGAGGGCGAAGAAGGCGAGCAGGCCCAACTCGATGGCGTAGAAGAGCGGCCCCAGCCCCGTCAGAAACTCCGAATAGGTGTTGTACGCATTCGGGTCGCTGCTGAAATACGACAGGTTGCCCAGCATATGGACCAGAACGAAGATCGTAAGGCCGAGCCCCGTAATGCCTGTGAGAACCTTCTTTCCCACCGGGGATCGGAAGGCTGCCAGCAGCTTTTTTCGGGGGGGGCTCATAGGGCCGCAGCGAGCAGGTCTGTTCCGAAGATGCGATGCAAGGTAGGCGTATTGTACGTCGAACGCGCGGAAAAAACGCCGCGGTGTTTCAAAAAAAGAGTGAAGCCTGCGGTCGGCGTTGATCCAATGCCGGCAACTTCAGAGGGTTTCAGAAAGAAGAGAAACTGTATTATGATCAAGGAATTTGCTTTATTAGCGTCCGGTCGTTTCATAGCAGAGCGTGCCTGCGTTCCCCGGTCCCGTCGCCTGGTGAATCAAGCGCTGTGTTCCACGGGATGTTAAAGACCTAGAGCGCCATGCCCGAACACGATGTCGTCATTGTCGGAGGTGGAGGGGCGGGGTTGCGGGCAGCCATCGCCGTGGCGGAGACGAATCCGCGTTTGAGCATCGGCCTGGTGAGCAAGGTCTATCCGATGCGCAGCCACACCGTCTCGGCCGAAGGCGGTGCCGCCGCCGTGATCAAGGAAAACGACAGCCTCGACAACCACTGCCTCGACACGATCTCCGGGGGCGACTGGCTCGCCGATCAAGACGCCGTGGAAGCGTTCGTCCGCGAGGCGCCGGCCGAGATGATCCGGCTGGAGCACTGGGGCTGCCCCTGGAGCCGCACGCCGGACGGCAAGGTGGCCGTGCGACCCTTCGGGGGGATGAAGATCGAGCGCACCTGGTTCGCCGCCGACAAAACGGGCTTTCACCTCCTGCACGCGCTCTTCCAGACCTCCCTCAAATACGGCAGCATCACGCCCTACGACGAGTCTTTCGTCACGAAGCTCCTCATCGACGACGGGCGCTGCCGGGGTGTGGCGGCCATCGAGTTGCAAACCGGTAAGGTCGAGGTCATTGCGGGGCGGGCCGTAATCCTGTGCACCGGCGGCGCCGGGCGCGTCTTTCCGTTCACGACCAACGGGGCCATCAAGACGGGCGACGGCATGGCGATGGCCTACCGCGTCGGCGTACCGCTCCAGGACATGGAGTTCGTCCAGTATCATCCGACGGGGCTGCCCGGCACAGGCATCCTCATTACCGAGGCCGCGCGCGGGGAGGGCGGCATCCTGGTCAATAAGGACGGCTATCGGTACCTCCAGGACTACGACCTGGGCACGCCGCTGGACATCCATGATCCGCGCCATCCCGTCAAGAAGAGCATGGAACTCGGCCCGAGGGACCGGCTCAGCCAGGCCTTCGTGCGAGAGATGGAAAAAGGCCGCACGATCCCCGGTTCCTACGGCGACGTCGTCCACCTCGACATCCGGCATCTCGGCGAAGAACGGATCAACCAGAAATTGCCGTTCGTGCGAGAACTTGCGACGAAGTACGTAAACATCGACCCCGTCTACGACCCCATCCCCGTCCGGCCCGTCTTGCACTATTTTATGGGCGGCATCGACACGGACCTGGAGGGCGCTACCGAGATGCCGGGTCTCTTTGCCGCCGGCGAGTGTGCCTGTGTCAACATCAATGGGGCTAACCGCCTCGGTTCCAACTCGCTGACGGAGCTGCTGGTCTTCGGGGCGCGTGCCGGGCGCGCCGCCGCCCGCTTCGCCCTCGAACATCGCGCCCTCGACGTGGTCGCCCTCCAGAAGCAGGGCGTCGACGAGCAGGAGCGGATCGCACGCGACTTCATCCGCAAGACCGGCGGCACCGAACGCGTCGCCACCCTGCGGGACGCGATGCGTAAGACCATGGAGGCGGGAGCCGGCATCTACCGTTCCGAGGCGAGCCTGCGCCAGACGTGCGAGACGCTCGCCGCACTGCGGGATCGGTTTGCCCACCTCGTGCTCGACGACCGCAGCCTGACGTTCAACACCGAACTGACCACCGCCCTGGAGCTCGACTTTATGCTCGACGTAGCGGAGACCATCGCGCGCAGTGCGCTGGCCCGCACCGAGAGCCGGGGCTCTCATCAGCGCACCGACTACCCCGAGCGCAACGACGAGCGCTTCTTGAAGCACTCGCTGGCCTACCGGGACGACGGCACGCCACGGATCGACTACCGAGATGTGACCATCACCCGCTGGCCGCCCGCCGAACGGGTTTATGGGAGATAGGGTTGGCGTGTTTTAGTTGTTTGATAGAGAAGAACCCAAACACGATAACACCCGAATACCCAATCACACCACCCGTATGACGCCGACATCAATAACGACTCGCCAACACCAGTCTATGGCCCAGGAAACGATCACCCTTGAAGTCTTCCGATACCGTCCTGAAGAGGCGTTCGTCCCGGCGTTTCAATCGTACGAGGTGCCGCTTCGAAAGGATTGGGTCATCCTCGACGCGCTGAATTACATCAAAGATGAGATCGACGGCACGTTATCGTACCGATGGTCGTGCCGCATGGGGGTCTGCGGGAGTTGCGGAATGATGGTCAACGGCGATCCGGTGCTCACGTGCGCGGCTTTTCTGGAGGCGTACCGGCCCGGCCCCATCCGCGTCGAGCCGCTGGCTCATTTCCCGGTGGTGCGGGACCTTGTGATCGAGATGAATGATTTCATGGAGAAACTCAACCGCGTCAAGCCCTGGATCATTCGCGAGGAAGAGAAGCCGGTGGCGGAGGGGGAATACCTCCAGACGCCGGCCGAGCTGGCGGACTATAAGCAATACAGCATGTGCATCAACTGTATGCTGTGCTACGCGGCGTGCCCGGTCTACGGGCTGGAGCCTTCCTTTATCGGGCCGGCGGCCATCGCGCTGGCGCAACGATATAACCTGGACAACCGCGATCAGGGTAACGGGGAACGCCTCGAGATCCTCTCGACGGACGACGGCATATGGCAGTGCACGTTTGTGGGCGAGTGCTCGACCGTGTGCCCGAAGTCGGTCGATCCTGCCGGCGCGATCCAGCGCTACAAAGTGACGGGCACCACCGCGTGGTGGACGTCGAAGCTCCTGCCCTGGGGTACCTGAAAGCGAAGACGTTCTTTCAAAGCAACCCACGCCATGTCTCACTATCCGCGATATAAGAAATACTACCCGAAGCTATACCAGAGACGCATGCCGATTTTCTGGTGGGTGCACAAGTGGATACATATGCGATTCATTCTGCGCGAGTTGACGAGCGTGTTCGTAGCCTTCTACGCCGTCGTACTGTTGTTTCACGTGCGGTCGGTGGCGGTGGGGCCCGAGGCGTATGCCGCCTTCCTGGCCTGGCTGCGGTCGCCCCCGGCTCTGGCCCTGCACGGGGTGGCCCTTGTGATGGTGCTTTTCCACAGCGTCACCTGGTTCAACCTGGCCCCGAAAGCGCTGGTGGTTCGCGTCGGGGAGCAGCGCATTCCCGGCTGGATCATCGCGGGGATGAACTTCGCAGCCTGGGGCGTCTTTTCGGGAGTCCTCGCCTGGATCCTGCTGGCCGCTTGACGGAAGAGGTGGACAACCCATGGCAAACCGTTTGACAAAACCCAGGGATCCCTTTTGGTGGGCGCTCTTCGGCGCGGGGGGTACCCTGGCAGCGCTCTTTATCCCGGTCCTGCTCTTCGTCAACGGCCTGGCCGTTCCCCTCGGCTGGGTCGAGGCGCCCACGTACGAGGAGGCCCTGGCGCTGGTGCGGCATCCGCTGGCTCGCCTGTTTCTCTTCGGGCTCATTGCCCTGTCGATGTTCCACTGGGCCCATCGCTTCCGGTTCACCCTCTACGACGGCCTCCAGTTGAAACACCTGGAAGCCCTGATCGTCGTGTTTTGCTACGGCGGTGCCCTCGTCGTCACCCTCATCGCCGCCGTCGTCCTGGTGCAGCTTTAACGAAGGAGGAGTATCATGTTCGACCTGAAGCCACTCAGCAAGGAAAGCATCCCCGCCGCGCTCGACAAGGCGATGCGCTACCGGCTCTTGAACGAGCCGCTGCAAGCCGAGAGTATCTGCCTCGATATTCTGGAGGTCGACGCCGAGAACCAGCAAGCTCTCGTCACGTTGCTCCTGGCGCTGACCGACCAGTTTGAGCGGCGCCTGAAAGAGCGATTTCGGAAGGCACGGGCTATCTTACCCCGGCTGCAAAGCGAGTACGCCCGGCTCTACTACAACGGCATCATCTGCGAACGCCGGGCGCTGGCTCATTTCAAACAGGGCGGTCCCGGTGCCGGCTACATCGCCTACGAATGGTTTCGCCAGGCGATGGAACGCTACGAAGAGGCCGAGAAGCGGAGCCCGCCCGAAAACGACGACGCCATCCTCCGCTGGAACACGTGCGGCCGCATCGTCATGCGCAACCCCGAGTTGCGGCCGGCCGACGTCGAAGAGATCATGCCGCGCATGCTGGAGTAGGGCAGGGCGGCAACAGGGGGTGAAGGCGTGCATCTTGTGTGCCCGGCCGGGCCCGTGTATCATGCCGTCTGCACCGGCCGGGCGAAACCTGGCAGGCCGGGCCGGAATAGAAGGCGACGTCCCGGAGCATCAAAGCCCCGTTATCCCCTCATACTGGAGGCCCTATGCGCAAGCTTCGCATCGGTATCATCGACGTCCTCAGCCGTTCGACGATTCAAAACCTGTATGCGCGCACCATGCGTGCCAACCTGTCGAGCCTCATGCCGCAGATCCTTGCCGTATGGTGCGAAGAGGAGGGGCACGACGTCTACCTGGCGCATTACAGCGGCTACCAGAACATGGTCGAGGACCTGCCGGACAACCTGGACATCGTCTTCATCGGGGCCTTCACCACGGCAGCCCAGGTGGCGTACGCGCTGAGTAACCTGTACCGGTCGAAGGGAGCTGTGACCGTCCTCGGAGGGCCCCATGCCCGCAGTTATCCGGAGGATGCCCGGAAGTACTTTGATTACGTCCTCGGCTTCACGGACAAAGCCGTGGTACGCGACGTGTTGCAGGACGGCGCGCCGCATCGCCCCCTGGGCGTCTACCTCGCGGCCACCCAGCAGCCGGCCCACCTGCCCGGCGTCCGGGCGCGGTGGAAGTATACCGAGCGGCTGTTGCAGGAGGCGCCCTGGATCAAGGTCGTGCCGATGATCGGCAGCCTGGGATGCCCGTATACGTGCAGTTTCTGCGTCGACTCCATCGTGCCCTACCAGCCGCTCGACTTTGACGAGATGAAGGAAGACCTGCGCTTCCTGATGACCCAGTACAAACGGCCGGCGGTCGGCTGGCACGATCCCAACTTCGGCGTCCGCTTCGACGACTACCTCGACGCCATCGAAGACGCCATCCCGCCCGACAGCATCGACTTCGTCGCCGAGAGCACGCTGTCGCTGCTGAAGGAGGAAAACGTCAAGCGGCTCAAGAAGAACGGCTTCAAGGCCATCCTGCCGGGCATCGAGTCGTGGTACGACATGGGCTACAAGTCGAAGACCCGGTCGAAGAAAGGGCTGGAAAAAGTCGAGCAGGTCGCCGAGCAGGTCAATATGATCCTGGAGTACGTGCCGTATTTCCAGGGCAACTTCATCCTCGGCCTCGACTGCGACGAGGGCGACGAACCGTTCGAACTGACCAAGCTCTTCCTGGACAAGGCCCCGGGTACGTTTCCGGCCTTTTCGATGCTGACCGCCTTCGGACGAAGCGCGCCGCTCAACCTCGAATACCAGCGTCAGGACCGCGTCATCGCCTTCCCGTTTCATTTCCTCAACAACAACGGCGCGATGAACGTGCGGCCCAAGAACTACGAATGGCCTGCGTTCTACGACCGGATGATCGACCTGCACGAACACGCCTTTTCGAAGAAGACGATGTACCGGCGCTTCCAGGCCACCAAGGGTTGGATCCCGCGTGCGATGAACCTCATCCGGGGGGCTACCTTCGAGGGGTGGGGCAAGATCGAGTACTTCAAGAAAGTGCGCCGCAGCCTCGACGAAGACCTTCCGTTCCGCCGGTTCATCGAGCAAGAGACGGACGAGGTCCCGGCGTTCTACATCGAGCAGATCAAGCAAGAACTCGGGCCGCTGTGGAAGTGGTTGCCGGAGGGGGCGCTCTACCACGACGCGTATGCCTACCTCAAGACGGAAGGCGTCGTCGAGCCGGGCATCCTGGCTGCGTCGTGATCGGGTCGGCGTGTCGCGCAGAATCGTTTGTTAGTCCGGCAAGATGTAGATCTGGATGCGCCGGTTGCGCCGCCGGCCGTTGGCCGTGTTGTTAGGCGCTGCCGGATGTGCGTCACCCAGGGCCGTCATCTCGAACCGGGATGCGTCGAAGCCGTGTGCTTCGATGAAGAAGCGCACGACGGCTGCCGCCCGCGCGCCCGACAACTCCCAGTTGCTGGGGTATTTTTCCAAAAACTGCCCGCCCACCGGCACATTGTCGGAATGGCCCTCCACGCGAAACCGCTGGTGCGCGTACGTAGTGTCGAGGTGCAGGGCGAGGGCGGCCAGCGTTTCCTGACCGCCGTCGCTGATCTCGGTGATGCCTCGCTTGAACAGATCGTCGGCCAGGAGCGTCTCTACGGTCTCCAGGGCGCAGAGCGAATCGCGGCGCACCGCCAGCAGGTACTCCAGCTTGATGATGCGGTCTTCGAGGGCGCGTTGCTTACGGTAGTACAGCCCCGAGTCGATGTCGTCGTAGAAAACGATGGAGTCCTGGAGCGCGTAAAGCTCCGAGCGCATGGTCCGCTGGACGACCTGGAGGGAGTCGATGGTCTGGGCCTGTTGGGCGATCAGGCGTTTCTGAGCGGCACATCCGGACAGCAGCAAGGGCGTGACCAGGAGCCCTGCGAAGAGGCAACGAGATAAGCAGCGAGCGGTCGATAGGGCCATGGGCGTGCAGGGAGAAGCCGTGCGATGGAGGACCAGAACCCTATAAAATAGATTTCGTCGGCTTTGGATCCACGCCGGACAGGGTGTTCGAACACAGGCAGCCGGCGGGGGCGCTATTTCGTGATGACGGGCTGGCCGCCGGGGGAAAAAGAAGACGCCCGACTCCAACCAGAGCCGGGCGTTTCCGCGTAGCTGATAGGGAGAGGGAGGGAGGATCAGCTACGATGATGCCAGGGGTTAATATCGTGCACAATTGTTTTCATGTCAAGTCATGTTTTCAGAAGCCGTCTTTTCGCGGTGTACCAGGAGGGACGAAGACTGCGCCACCGGCATCATGACGATCTCGTTGATGTTCACGTGCGGCGGCCGAGACGCGCAGTAAACGACCGCATCGGCCACGTCGTCGGGCGTCAAGGGTTGTATGCCCGCATAGACAGCCTGGGCCCGTGCCTCATCTCCGTAAAAACGCACCACGCTGAACTCGGTCTCCACCAGGCCGGGGTCGACCGTCGAGACGCGCACCGGCGTGCCGAGCAGATCCATCTTGAGGCCCTTCGTAATGGCGTCGACGGCGTGTTTCGAGGCAGAGTAGACGGTCCCGCCCGGATAGACTTCATGCCCGGCCGTCGAGCCGATGTTGACCACGTGCCCGCTGCCGCGCGCGACCATACCCGGCACGACGGCCCGCGTCACGTAGAGCAGCCCTTTCACGTTGGTGTCGATCATGGCGTCGATGTCTTCGAGCGTATGCTCGTGGGTCTTGGCGCGGCTCAGGGCCAGGCCGGCGTTGTTGACCAGCACGTCGATGGCCTGCCACGGGGCCGGCAGCGCCGCAAGCGTCTGCTCGACCCGCGCGGCCTCCCGGACGTCGAGCAAGACGGGGTGGACGGCGGTGCCGTACGTCGTGTGCAGTCGATCGGCCAGGGTGTGCAGGCGGGCTTCGCGGCGGGCACACAACAGCAGGCGTGCGCCGCGCCGTGCGAACGCCTCGGCGCAGGATGCCCCGATCCCTGACGAGGCGCCTGTGATGAAGACCAGCTTGTCTTTCAGATACTCCATAGAAGGCAGGCAGCTTGGTGAGCGTGATCCGATTGACCATGGGGCCGGTAGGAATTTCGAAATTCTTCGTCCGAATTACGAATGCGGAATCAAAAACCGATATCCCGGAGTAGGGCGGTTCAGGAGGATGCATTGACGGATTTTGCCCTACCGTTGCGCGGAAATGGGCAGTATACTTTCTCCAGCCGGCCGGCGATGGCTCCGGGCGTCGCAACCCTCCACCGTCGCATATCCGGCTCCTCTATCTCGATCAGATGACGAAAGGACAGCTATGGTCCGGCACTACTACGGGGTTTTCGGGGCGTTGGTCCTGCTGGCGGTGCCTGCATCGGCGCAGCAAACGACCCTGCAATCGATCCTGGGGGCCGCCGTCCCTTGCACCGGCGGAACGGCGGCCATCTATCCCTGCGGCGCCGTCGACTTGATGGCTTTTCTGCCTACCCGGGACATCGGCGGGGGGCCCGGAGCCGGGGCAAACGACATCTGGGGCTGGACCGACCCGGAGACGGGCAGGGAATACGCCCTCGTCGGCCGCACCGACGGCACGGCCTTCGTCGACGTCAGCGACCCGGTCAATCCACGCTACCTCGGCAACCTGCCCACGGCCACCAACCCTTCCCTCTGGCGGGACGTCAAGGTGTACGCCAACCATGCCTTCGTCGTCGCCGACGCGGCCGGACCGCACGGCGTCCAGGTCTTCGACCTGACGGCCTTGCGCACGGTGACCAATCCGCCGGTTACCTTTGCCGCGACGACCCGGTACGAGGGTATCGCCAGCGCGCATAACATTGCCATCAACGAGGCGTCCGGCTTTGCCTATGCCGTCGGCGCCAACACAGGCGGCGAGACGTGCGGCCGCGGCCTCCACATGATCGATATCCAGAATCCGACGCGGCCTGCGTTCGCCGGCTGCTTCTTCGATACGTCTACCGGGTTTGCAGGAACAGGCTATACCCACGACGTACAGTGCGTCCTGTATCATGGGCCCGACGCCGATTATCAGGATCGAGAAATCTGCTTCGGCGCCAACGAGAACGCCCTGAGCATCGCCGACGTAACCGACAAGCAGCAGCCGGTTGCCGTCTCGACCGGCACCTATCCGGACGTCGGGTATGCCCATCAGGGCTGGCTCACGGAAGACCATCGCTATTTCTTCCTGGACGACGAAGTGGATGAGTTTCGCGGGATCGGCCGTACGCGGACGCTCATCTGGGATCTGGCCGACCTGGACGATCCCCAATTGCTGGATGAGCACGAGGGCGTAAGCACGTCCTCCGACCACAACCAGTATATCGTCGGTACGTATCTCTTTCAGTCCAACTATGCGAGCGGCCTGCGCATCCTGGACATTGCCGACGTGACGGCACCCCGCGAAGTCGCCTTTTTCGACGTCTATCCGGCGGACGACGACCCGAGCTTCAGCGGGTCCTGGAGCAATTACCCGTTTTTTAGAAGCGGCAACATCGTCGTCACCGGGCGCGATACCGGCGTCTTTGTCGTCCGGCCTACGAGTATTCAGGTGGGCACCGACGCCGAGGACGTCCCGGCGGCGTTCACCCTGTCCCCGGCCTATCCCAACCCATTCAACCCCACCACGACGCTGACGTTGACCGTGGCCGAGCCGCAGCCGGTGACCGTGGCCGTCTACGACACGCGGGGTCGTCCGGTGGCGGTGCTGCACCAGGGGCCGCTGGTTGCCGGCACCCATCGGTTCGCGTTTGCCGCAGACGACCTGCCCAGCGCTACGTACTTCGTCCGCGCGGAAGGGATCAGGACGGCGCATACCCAGGTTGTGACGCTGGTACGATAAGGGATGAGGGCTCCGTAAAAAAACAGTGAATGGGCGACGCTCGGCCTTGACGGCATCCTGTTATCGGTCGAAAAAAAGGTATACTTGGATGCAATGCCGTTTCATGAAACCCTCGGATGCTATGTGGTGCCGACGTTCTCTCGTTTTCATGGTCGTATGGCTGGCCTGCGGAGCCCTGGCCGCCTCCGGCCAGGAGACCCGTTCCATGAAACAGTTCGCGGCAGCGCCGCCCGCCCTGCAGGCTCTTCCGGCGGTCACGGGTGCGATCACTCCTTGCGCTAGCGGCACCGCCGGGGCCTATGCCTGCCACCATATCGATCTCCTGGCCTTCTTGCCGCTGGCTACCTTCGGCAGCAGCGCCGCGAACGACATCTGGGGCTGGACCGACCCGCAGAACGGTCGGGAGTATGCCCTCATCGGCCTCAGCGACGGAACCGGCTTCGTCGATGTCACGGATCCCGTCAACCCGGTCTATCTGGGTAAGCTGCCTACCCACACCTTCAACTCGTCCTGGCGAGACATCAAAGTGTACGCCGACCATGCCTTCATCGTGAGCGAAGCGTCGGGGCACGGGGTACAGGTATTCGACCTGACGGCGCTTCGGAGCGTGGCGAATCCGCCGGTTACGTTTGCCGCGACGACCCACTACGACGGCGTAAATGACGTGCACAACATCGTCATCAACGAGGATTCAGGGTTTGCCTACACGGTCGGCAACAACGGCGGCGGCGCGACCTGCTCCGGCGGCCTGCATATGATCAACATCCAGCATCCGACCAGCCCCACCTTTGCGGGGTGTTACAGCGCCGACGGCTACACGCACGACGCGCAGTGCGTCCTCTACGACGGCCCCGACGCGGAGCATCAAGGCAAGGAGATCTGCTTCAATTCAAACGAAGACACCGTCACCATCGTCGATGTCTCGAACAAGACCAACCCCGTCCTGCTGAGCCGGACCGGGTATCCGAACGCCGCCTACGTCCACCAGGGTTGGCTCACGGACGACCATCAGTATTTCTACCAGGACGATGAACTCGACAGCGGCCCCACGCGGACGCTCATCTGGGACGTAGCGGACCTGGACAACCCCATCGTCGCCGATGAATACCTGGCTGCGACGTCCTCCCGTGATCACAACCAGTACGTCCTTGGCGACCTGATCTATCAGGCCAATTATACAACCGGGTTGCGCGTGCTCGACATCACGAACCGGACGAGCCCGGTCGAAGTCGCCTTCTTCGACACCTTCACGCCGAACAATGGAACCTCCTTCAGCGGGGCCTGGAGCAACTATCCGTACTTTGCCAGCGGGGTGGTGGTCATCAGCAGCATCGGTGAAGGGTTGTTCGTCGTTCGTCCTACCCCTGGCGGTCCGTCGCCGGCCTTCATCGTTGCGCGGAAGAAGATGATCCGCAAGGCCAACGACAACAAGAAAGTACGCCTCACCTGGGACCAGCACGACATCAACAAAGGCAAGGTCGACGTCTACGTCTCGGCCTTTCCCGACCTGGACCCCAACCCCGACGGCAACTATCACCTCCGCACGGGCAACGACGGCCAGCACAAGGTCAAGCTGCTCGGCAGCGACTATCCCGGCGACGGTCCGTTCTACCTGCAGGTGTGCGAGAAGAACTCGACGACCTTTTGCTCGAACGTGGTGGAGGCCGATTTCGCCGGGGTGTCGATAGACTTCACGGAGCCGTGGGACGAGCCGGGCGACGAGCAGGACGAGTACCCGAACGGCGGCAAGGAGGCTGCGGCTGAGGAGATCCCGGCGGCCTTCACCCTCAAGGGCAACTACCCGAACCCGTTCAATCCGGAGACGACGATCCACCTGGATCTGCCGGCGTCCGCCGAAGTACACGTCGAGGTCTTCGACGTGCTGGGCCGCCGGCTGCTGACGACGCCGGTCGTGTCGTTGACGGCGGGGGCTGGCCGCCATGTGGCTGTCGATGCGTCGTTGCTCTCGTCGGGCACGTACATCTACCGGGTAACGGCCCGGATGGAAGAGGCTGTCCAGGTCGGAACCGGGCAGATGGTGCTGCTGAAGTAAGCGGCCGGCACTATACCGGGAACGAATACCAGGCCCCGCAGAGTTTGCATAACCCTGCGGGGCTTTTTAAATCCTTCCTGCCGGAGTGGACACCGGATGCCCTTGCATTTCTGGTGCTCACGTTCGAAATCCTGGTGGGGAATCGCTCTTTTCGTATCTCAACGGCCAGTCCATGAAGCGCATATCCGTTTTTCTGTTCGTCGTGGTGTGCCTGGCATCGCTCTCCGCATGCGAGTTGTTCGACAACACGGACGGCGGCGCCGTCAACTACGGCCAGATCCGCACGATCCGGTTTTCGGAGCACGTCTTGCCGCTCCTTCAGCAAAAGGGAGCCTTGTTGCTGGATCAGGAGACGGGGCTTCGGCTGGATTCGTGGGCGACGCTGATCGCCGGGTCCGCCTATGGCGAGGTATTGATTCCCTTCGACGCCGACAACAGCCTGCTCATCGAGCTGGCGACGAAGCTCGATCCTCCGCATCCCTCCCAGGAGGGTTCTGACGCGCTGACGCAGGTGGAGATCGATTTCCTGCGCCGCTGGATCGACGAAGGAGCGCGCAACGACGCCGGGCAGGTGCCCTATGAAGCCGCTGAAAACCTCCTCTACGTCTGCAACCAGGACGCAGCGCTCCTCTCGGTCATCGATATGGACGCTAACGTCGTCATCCGGTCCGTGAAGCTGGCTGACCTCGGCTTTACCGGGACGCCGCGGCCTCACCACGTCGGCGTAGAGGCGGACGGGATGTTCTGGTACGTTTCGCTGATCGGCGCCAACACGCTGCTCAAGTTCAACCGGGCGAACGAACGCGTCGGGCAGGCGGATTTTTTCGAGACGCCGGGCATGGTGGCCGTGCACCCGACGCAAGACGTAGTCTACACGGGGCGGTCGCTCAGCGCGGTCGATCCGCCGCGCAGCATCGGGGCCATATCCCGCTCCGCGCTCTCGTCGGCCACCCCGGCGCCGGTAGAACTGGTCGAGGTGTTTTTTCAAAAGCCTCACGCCCTCAAAGTCAGCCCGGACGGAGCCTTCGTCTACACGGCCAGCCTGAACAGCAACCAGGTCGCCGCCGTCAACACCGTGACCCATGATGTCGAACTCGCCGGGTTTGTGGGCGCCCAGCAGTCCTACGTGCATTTCGCGATCTCGCCCGACAGCCGGACGCTGTATGCTACCGGTGACGTGGCGGGCCAGCTCTCGATCATCGACGTGAGCGATCCGGGAGACATGTCGCTCGTTCGCACCTTCGATGTCAACCCGCGTCCCTGGCATCCGGTCCTTACCCCGGACGGCCGCCTCCTCTACTTCGGCAACAAAGGCGCGAACACGGTCACGGCCTTCAACACCCAGACGCAGACGCTGGCCGCCGTCATCCAGGGCAACGGGCTGGCACAACCCCACGGTGCCGCCGTCTCGCCCGACGGCCGCTTCGTCTACATCTCGAACAACAACCTCCGGGGCGACTACACGCCGCGCTATGACTTCGGCGACAACGGAAACATCGGCACCGTCGTCGTCATCGATACCGCGACGAATTCGATCGTGAAGGTCCTGGAGGTCGAAGCCTTGCCCGCCGGGATGGACGCGACGCGGTAAGATGAAGCAATTTGGGATTTTAGATGTTGGATGTTGGATGCCTCTTCGGACGAATGGCACAGTCCGTCCAACATCCAACATCCCCAATCCAACCTGGGTGCTGGGTATTGTAGGAGTGCTGCTGGCCGCCGACCTGGCGGCCCAACCCTACACCCGACAGGTCGATCCGTTTCCCGTCCGGGATGCCGCCGGCGTGGGCTACACGCATCCGTTGCTCGGCGGCCTGAACGTCCCTCGCCCCCAGTTTTACGACATCGACGCTGACGGCGACCTCGACCTGTTTATCCAGGAGCGCACCGGGGCGTTGATGTTTTTCGAGAACACGGGCACCCCGGCAGCGCACCGCTTCACCTGGCGTACCGATGCGTACGCCGACCTCGACGTCGGCGAATGGGCACGGCTCGCCGACCTCGACGGCGACGGCGACGCGGATGTCCTGGCCGAGCAGCGCTTCAGTTTCGTACGCTATTTCCGTAACGAAGGCTCGCCTCAAGAGGCGTTTTTCACGGGCGCTGCGGATACCCTGAAGGACGTCTCGGGCGAGCCGATCTTTTCCGATCGCCAGAACCTGCCGGCCCTGGCGGACATCGATTGCGACGCACGCCTCGACTTGTTCATCCCACTGCTCGACGGCCACCTCACGTATTACGCCCACGAAGGGGTGGGCACCGACGGCCTCCCTCGCTTTCGCTTCGTCACAGATCGCTATCAGGACCTCGCCATCATCGGCGGTTTCGGGAAGGCCGCGTCCGACCTGCGCCACGGCGCTGCGGCAATCACGTTCAGCGATGTCGACAGAGACGGCGACCATGATCTGTTCTGGGGTGATTTCTTTTCCCCCAGCCTCTACGTCATCGAAAACACGGGCACGTGCGCCGAGCCGGTGCTCGAACTCGCCACCGACCTGTTTCCCGCCGAGGAGCCGCTGGAGACGCGGGGGTACAACGCGCCGGCCTTCGCCGACCTCGACGACGATGGCGACGACGATCTCTTTGCCGGGGTCATCGGCGGTGCTTTCGGCGGTGGGCCGGACGCTGCGGCCAACTTCTACTTCTATCGGCATACCGTGCCCGGTTTCGCCCTGCAAACCCGGCAACTCATCTCCAGCCTCGACGTCGATGAAGAGAGTATGCCGGTCTTTGTCGATCTTGACGGCGATGCGGACCTCGATCTCATCGTGGGTAACAAGATCGATCCCGTAGACTTGCGGGCGGCGGACCTGTTTTTCTTTCGCAATGAAGGGTCGTCTCGGGAGCCGGCCTTCCGGCTCGTCACCGACGCCCTCGTCGATCTCGCAACGCGCCACTTCAACACGGCCCCTGCGTTTGCCGACCTCGACGACGATGGCGACGCGGACCTGCTCGTGGGAGGCTTCGATGGGACGATCGCGTGGTACCGCAACGACGGCACCGTAGCGGCACCCGTCTTCGGCGTGGCCGATACGCTGACCTATGTTACCATGGCGGGCCGTACGCGGGTGCTTGACGTGGGCCAGAACAGCACGCCCGCCCTCGTCGATCACGACGGCGACGGAGACCTTGATTTATTCGTCGGCGAGGCGTCCGGGGTGCTCAATCTCTATCGGAATGTGGGCACGCGGGAAGCTGCACGCTTTGCGTTGCTCGCGGAGGATTCGTTGCGCTACGCCGGGATCGACGTCGGCACGCGGAGTGCGCCCGTCTTCCAGGACGTTACGGGAGACGGCCTGTGGGATCTCGTTGTCGGGGCGGGGGAAGACGGCGTGTTCGTCTACCACAACATGGGCCTCTCGCCGGAGCCTGCCTTCGTGTTCGCCGGGGTCTTTGCGGTACCCGAGAGCCCGCCCCTCGCCGCGCCCGCCTTTGCCGACGTGGATGCGGACGGCGATGCCGACCTTTTCCTCGGCAACCGCAGCGGGGGGCTTTTTTTCTATCGCAACGATGCTGTCCTCACGGCAACCGAGACGCCATCCGACGTGCCGGAGAAGCTCTTCTTCGATGTCTCCATCTATCCCAACCCTTTCCGCGACGCCACGACGCTTGGTTTCCGGCTGGCACGCGGCGGGCAAGTGCGGCTCGTGATTTACGATGTGCTGGGGCGCGTCGTCGCCGTGCCGGTCGATGCCGTCTTGCCCGGCGGGGCGCATGCCCTCGTGTTTGATGCCGGTGCCCTACCGTCCGGCGTCTACCTCTACGCCCTCACTACCGAGGGCGGCACGACGACGGGAACGCTGCTGCGGGTGCGATAGCAGGCTTCTCAGAGCAGATATTTGATCAAGATAAAGCCGCCGATCAGCAGCACCGTGAAGGCGATGGCGAGCAGGTTGAAGTATTTGTCGATGAAGGCCTTGATCGGCTCGCCGAATTTCCAGATCAACCCGGCCACGAGGAAAAAACGAGCGGATCGGCTGACGGCCGAGGCGAGCAGGAACAACTCGAAGCTGATGTCGAAGGCACCGGCACTGATCGTAAACACTTTGTAGGGGATCGGGGTAAAGCCGGCTGTGAAGATGATGAGGAAGCCCCATTCTTCAAATTTCTCTCCCACCTGGAAGTAGAGCGCAGGATCGAACCCCGGGACGTGGTCGAAGAAGAACGTGGCGATAGCCGTGAACCCGCCGTCGGTAAGCCAGGCGAAGTGCCCGATGCTGTAGCCCACCATGCCCCCCAGCACCGAAGCGATACTGCATATCAGGGCAAAATAAAAGGAACGCGGGCGGTTGCCCAGCGCCAGCGCGATCAGGAGCACGTCCGGAGGGACGGGAAAAAAGGTAGATTCGGCGAAGGCGAGGACAAACAACGCTGCTGCCCCGTAGGGCTTCTCAGCCCAGTGTAAGACCCAGTCGTAGAGGCGGCGTAACCAGGCCATAGCTTTTCAGGGTCGAGGCGAATGGAAAAGGAGAAGGAGCAAAAAGGAAGGGGCGGCGGGGATCCACCGTCCCTTCACGGGCAACCGTCAAGAAAAAGCGCGGCCCGACGGCCTTATCGGTCCAGGCCGAGCCGGCGGCGGATGCGGACGTCGCGATACAACTCAGGGTAGACTTGCCGGAAGGCGTCCTGCTTGGACGGGTCGAGGCGAAAGGACGTCTGCAAAGAACGGATGCCGTCCTCGGTCTTGCCGAGCGCGAGGAAGGCCTTGGCCTGCTGGAAATAGGTGAACGCGCAATCAGGCTTGAGCGTAAGGGCGCGCCGGTAGGCGGCCAGGGCATCGTCGAAGCGTCCGGCCTCGAAGAGTGTTTCCGCAAAGTCTATCCAGGCCTCCCGGTTGCTCCGGTCGAGGCGGAGCAGGATGCTGTAGGAGACCAGCGCCTCGTCGAGAATGCCGGCGTTATACTCGCAGTCGGCTTTGGCGTGCCAGAAGTCCGTAGCGTCTGCGTTGATTTCTACGGCCCGGTTGAAGTACATCAGCGCTTCTTTAAAGCGTTCCAGGGCGTCGTAGCAGCAACCCAGGCCATACCAGGCCTCGGCATACATCTCTTCCTCGGCCAGGGCCAGCTTGAAGTACCGGATGGCGGCTTCGTGCTCCTTGACCTCCTCGTAGGCAAGCGCAATGTTGTAGTACGTAGCGGCATCCCCGCCTTCGAGGTCGAGCACCTTCTGGTAGCTGGCGATGGCCTCCCGCAGTTGACTCAGGTTGGCA
>Ga0299906_10000798_pt1 | contig 28171 bp, 10 predicted proteins | sample RVTome_14_FD_200259 | JGI IMG/M metagenome (GOLD analysis project Ga0299906, IMG submission 200259) | Soil microbial communities from uranium-contaminated site in the Upper Colorado River Basin, Wyoming, United States - RVT145D125 (version 2) ...
AGACCGTGCTCCGCGGAGGCTACGGTCTGTTCTGGGCGCCGTACCAGCCGACGTCCGAGACGAGGCCAGGCTTCGACGCGCCAACCTTCTACGTCGCCTCGACCGACGGAGGGCTCACGCCCGCGGGGACCCTGACCGATCCCTTCCCCTTCGGTATCGAGGAGCCCGTGGGTTCGAGGCTCGGCCTTCTCACCGGCGCGGGAGGCAACGTGGACTTTCCCGATCAGTTCCGGAAGTCGGCTTACGTGCAGCAGTACTCCGCCGAGATCCAGCGCGAGATTCGGGAGGACATGGTGGTCTCCGCCGGATACCTCGGAAGCCGCTCGGATCGGCTCGGAATCGGAGGGACCGCCGGGGCTTCGGCAGTCGATATCAATCAGGTCGATCCACGCTATCAGAGCCTCGGAAGCGCCCTCCTCGATCCGGTACCGAATCCTTTCTTCGGCAACGCCCTCTTTGGAGACTTGAGCCAGTCGGATACCATCCCCCGAGCGCAGCTACTCCGGCCCTATCCTCAGTTCGGCTCCCTCTTCGCTCAGCAGCCGAGCGCTGGACGAAGACGATACGACGCGGCGGTCTTCCGCCTGGAAAGGAGGTTTCGCAGGGGCTTCGGCGGTCGCGTGAACCATACCTGGAGCCGGACCAGGGACAACGTCATGGGTGAACTGAACGCGTTCTCCAGGCGCCGAGGGCTCGCCCTCGACAACTACGATCTGGACCGCGAGTTCGGCCCCTCGCTCACCGACACTCCCCATCGTCTCAATGTATCCGGAATCGTCGAGCTCCCCTTTGGTGAGGGCAAGCGTTGGCTCGATCGTCCCGGGGTTTGGAGCGCGGTTCTGGGGGGCTGGTCGCTCTCCGCCGCCGGGTTCCTCCAGAGCGGCTTTCCCGTTGCCGTCTTCCAGCTTCTCAACAACACGGGCCTCCTTGGGGGCATCCAGCGGCCCAACCTCGTTCCCGCGGTCACCCCGGGCCACTCGGGAAGCACCATCGAGAACCTGGATCGTTATCTCGATCCCGATGCCTGGAGTCCCACGCCGGCGTTCACGTTTGGAGACGCCCCCCGGACCGACGCGCGCGTCCGGACACCTTCGCGGTTCAACTGGGATTTCGCCTTCCAGAAGTCGCAGAGAGTGGCGACGGGCAAAATGACCCTTCGCGTCGAGATCATCAATGCTTTCGATCGCCCCGACTTCGCTGGTCCGGAGAATGCGTTTGGAAATCCGAACTTCGGAAGGATTCTCGGCGTGAACGGCTTCCCCCGACTCTTCCAGTTCACCGTCCGCTACGACTGGTGAGCCGGTCGGAAAAACCGTGGGCTCTCGATGCAGTAGTCGTTGCCCGGAGCGAGCTCGTTTGGATGTGTGACGGGGAATGTGAGATCTCTACTTTTGACGAAGACAAAAATCTCCAACGAATGAGAGCTTTGATCAGCACGCAGTGCCGGCGCCCTCGAAAAGCTCGCCTCGTTCGGCGCCCCCCGCTGTCTCTGATGAGCCGAACCGAGCAAACGAAGCTGACGAACTCGAACCCGGGGAGGACCCCGATGAGGAATTTCGTCTTGCTCCCTCATGGGCAGCGCCGCTGCGCCCGTCGGTTCTCTGCCGCAGGCCGACGCCTGCCCGACGATTTACCGGCCCCGCAACCCGCGCGCGACGGCGTTATTTCAGCTGGTCGAGGCACACTACGACCACGTCAAGGCGCTCTGGGAGGACCGTTTCGAGAAGACCCACGGCCGGTGGCGAGGCTTCACCGACATCGTCACCGCTCGTTACCTCGACTGGGCGCCGCCCGAATGTGGTTTCGCCAGGCTTCGATGTGACGAGTGTCGTTCCGAGCGGTTGCTCCTGTTCTCCTGTCGTCAAAGAAACCTCTGTCCCTCGTGTGACGCCAAGCGAGCCGCGGCATTTGCCGCTTTCCTTCACGACGAAGTGTTCGAAGACGTGCCTCACGCCATGTGGGTTTTTACGCTATGGACACAAATATGAGAATGCGGTTCCAGTGGGAGCTCGAGCTACCGAGCCGGCCTCGGAGCGAGGCTCGTAACCAGTTGATTAGGAATAACTTGACGGAGCTTTGTGAGCGTTTCCGCGTGGTGTCCCACTTCCCGGGACCGTCAAGGAATTTCCGCCGCAAGTCAAGAGATAAAATTCTCTAATGACTCATGAGTGCGTAATTAAGGCACAATAGAAGGCGGAGTTTGTAATATGCGTATTATATTAATAGACATAAGAGGGACCTTCGCGATACTCTTCTCGCGGAGGTCCTGGCCATGGCGACCAAGCTTCAAGCTCTCGAGCGCGCCCGCCTGCTCCATCCGCATCCCGACAAGGTCCGCTCACCTCTGTTCGAGCGCATCGCGTTTTTCGACCCTCAGGACAAGCTCCAGGTGAAGTACGAGATGCTCCGAAGCCACGAAGTGGAAGAAATGCCGATCCAACGTGCCGCCGAACTTTTTGGTTATACCCGTCAGGGCTTCTATCAAATCCAGCAAGCCTTTCGCGAAGAGGGAATGGCCGGTCTTTTGGAAAAAAAGCGCGGGCGGAAGGGACCGGTGAAGTGCACACCCGAGATCGTGGCTTTCGTTGCCCGACAAAAGCAGGCCGATGCGGAGCTGAGTGGCCGCGAGCTTGCCGAGCGTGTTTTCCAAGAGTATGGCGTTCAAGTGCATCGGCGCACGGTCGAGAGAGTCGTTCAGGGTCTCGGCCGTCCTCGAAGTAAAAAAAAACGCTCCGTCTCTGCCTGAGCATCCCCTTCCGAGCGAGGCGAGTTTTTTCAAGTTGGGCGGCCCGGTGCAGTTGGTTGACGAAGCGCTTCGCGCCGAAGCCGTGGGCGATATCGCCGTGGCAGCATTGGATCGCTCATTGCGCCAGAGATGGCAGAGTCTCGGATTGGTGGGTTTGTTCACGGACGAAGACTGCGCTCCAGTTCACGAGTCCGTCGGTAGAGTTCAGCTTCTAGGAGCCACCGAAAGCGCGGAGAGCCGACGTCCACGACCTGCACGCGACCGCGCTTCACCTCCTCGGCCTCGATCACGAGAAGCTCACCTACCGCTTCCAGGGACGCGACTTTCGGCTGACGGACGTATCGGGGCGCGTGGTCACGAAGCTTCTGGCATGAAAGGAGAATCGATGCGGCACTCGATCCTGGCCCTCGTCTCGCTTCTCGCGACCGCTCCCCTCGGCAGGGCTCAGAACCTTCACGTCAACGACGGAAGCGGCGATCCGCCGAAGCTCTGGATCGCGATCAACGTCTGGGGCCTGGAGGGTCTTCCCGCCGGCGGGCCCGAGTGGTCGCTCGACGAGAAGCTCCTGCGGCTCTCGAAGGCGGGCGGGTTCGACGTGGTCGATCGCTACACCGCCGCCGATCCGAGCTCGGAGGCGGCGGTTGCGGAGGTCGTCGGACTGGCGAAGAAACACGGCTTCCGCGTCGGGATGGCCACGTCGATCGATCGGCTGGAGCAGCTCGACGTCGCGATCTCCCTCGCGAAGAAAGCGGGGACGCCGTACGTCGACGTCATGACCGGTCCGTACACCATGCCCGAAGCCGAAGCCATACGTTTGATTCGGGCAATCTCGGATACCGCTTCCGCGCCGAGAAGATCGCGCTGGCGCTTCAAACCCACCGCGGTCTGGTGACGCAGGATCTCCTGCGCACCGTCGAGTACGCGAAGTCCGTCCCCGAGCTTCGCTTCGACCTCGACCTGTCGCACTACTTCGTCGCCGGCGAGATCGGAGGCGACTTGACCGCCGAGGCCCGCAGCGCCTTCGATGCGATAATCGCGAGGGCGGTGATGCTCGACGGGCGCGTCTCGAACGGCGAGCAGGTGCAGATCGACATCGGTCCCACGGGAGACAACCCGCACGCCCGGCGCTTCGCCACTCTGTGGAAAAAGGCGATGGTGTCATGGCTCGAACGGGCGAAGCCGGGCGACGTCCTCCCCTTCCGCGTCGAGCTCGGGCCGCCGAGCTACGCCATCCTGGACCGGGAGGGACGCGAGATCTCGGATCGCTGGGCGCAGACTCTGGTGATCCGAACGATGGCCGAGCGGCTCTTCAACGAGGCGGTGAAGGAGACGGGAGTGGGCCGACTGCACGACGGGGCTCACACGCCAGGAAAGTAAAGCAAAGTCGCGGTCGCGAGCGGCGAGCGAATACCGTCTTCGCCGTCGGCCGGCGCTACGACGGAACCCCACCTCGGTGTGAAATCCGCCCTCTCGTCCGTCGCGGAGGAGACGTCCCGAACCTCACCGGCGGCGCGGCGTGAGCTGAATCTCCTCGATGTGGACGCTGTCGGCGCCGATGGAGAGGATCTCGAGCTCCTGGCTTCCTGAGCCGAGATCCATCTCGACGGGGACCGTGAGCTCCCACTTCTCCGAGTTGGCGAGCCTGGCATCGAAGTAGTCGATGGTGCGCACGCCCCACACCACCCGGAACGACTCGCCGTCCTGGTCCTCGGATCCGATTCGGTACCGAACCCGAAGGTCGTAAAGCCCCGAGTCCTCCAGCATGAAACCGACCCGGAGTCGACCGGTGTTTCCAGCGACGTAGTAGTAGCCCTCCGCCCCGCAGAAACCTTTCTGCGATGACGTGTGGCCGGCGCTTGCCTCTCTACCCACCACGTAACGGGACAGCTTCGACGACGACAGGTAGTCCTCGTCGAGGCAGAGGATGACCTCTTTCTCTCCGTCATCGTCGTCATCGTCATCGTCGTCATCGTCATCGTCATCGTCGTCGTCGTCGTCGTCATCGCCGTCGTCCTCGGCGCAGATCTTCTCCACGAAGAGCTCCTCGAGGTGCACGCTGTCGTCGCCAATCGATCGGAACACCAGATCGAGGTCGCCTTCGGCGAGAGCGACTTCGACCGACTCGCTCCATTCCCAGTCTCCCGAATTCGAAAGCTCGTCGTCCTCGAAGTCGAAGACCCTGTCTCCGATCTGGAGTCGCACCGACTCATCATCCTGTCCGCCGTCGCCCACGCGGTATCGGAAGCGAACGCGGTATCGTCCCGCCTCGGCGAGATCGAGGGGCACCACGATCTTTCCCGAGCCTCCCTTGACGTAGTAGCCGCCCATGGCGCCGCACGAGCCGTCGTCGGTCGAGAAGTGCCCGGCCTGACCCTGGATACGCCCCACCCAACGGGAAAGCTTGCTCTGGGGGTCGAAATCCTCGTCGAGGCAGGCATGCATCACCGGCGTGTCGGTGCAGGCGCCGTCCTCCTCGCAGGCTTCCTCGATGGCGAGCCTCTCCACTCCCATCGAGTGGTCGGCCCGGTTCTCGATTCGGATGGGCTGAACGCCGGGAGGGAGCACGACCTCGATAGGCTCGCTCCACCGCCACCCCTTCTCGACGGGCTTCTTCTGAGTGACGGAGACGTCGAAGACCCGACCGCCCGCTTCGACTCGAAGGTCCCGGCCCTTGTGGCCTACCCCGTCTTTGACGAGCACGCGCAGTCGGTAGCGAGCCTCCCGAGCCTCCCAAGGAAGTTGCGGGGTCTCGAGGTTCAGAGCCCCCCTCTTCTTCAAACGGTAGTACCCATCGGCGGCACAGAGGCCGTCGCCGGAAGTGCGGCGGACGTCTCCCTCGGTCGAGACCACCCAGTGACTGAGTCCCGTCGCCGGGTCCAACTCTTCGTCGAGACAGAGGATCTCGAGCGGGAACGCCGTCGTACAGCGATCGCACGCATCGCCGATGCCGTCGCCGTCGGCGTCGGCCTGGTCGGGGTTCGCGCTTGCCGGGCAATTGTCCGAGCCGTCGCAGGCGTCGTCCCCGTCCCGATCTCCGGTGATGCCGCTCTCCTCGGAAAGACCCGCCACGCGGAGGTCGTCGAAGAGGATGTCCTCGTCTTCCGCGAGAACTCCGATGGTTCCGGAGGAGAGCGGGTCGAGATCATCGACGGCGTCGATCATCCAGTCGATGGGCTCGAGAGCGCCCTCTTTCCAGAACCGCACGCGAACTCGAGTCCCGGACGCCTCGGTCTCCACACGGACCCGGAAGCGATTCCATGTCTCCGCCGCCGGATCGAAACCCGACCGGGTGGTCCCGGAGAGGGAGTGGTTCCGTCCGTCGAGAACGCGGTATTCGGCGGGTCGATTCTTGTCGTGCTCGAACCGGATCTGGTAGAACCGGCCCGAGGTGACGTCGGAGTAGACGAGAAGCCCGTGATCGCGGTCCGATTCGTCCGGAAGTCGCAGTCGGCCCGTCCATTCGTAGTTTTTCCAATGGTGGGAGCCGGTGACCCGCAACTCGGAAGCTCGGTCCTCCTCGATGCTGCGAAGAGCGACGGTGCCGTCGTGCAGCCGGAGCGTCCGGAAGCCTTCCTTTTCCTTCCAGGGCCCGTTCCCGTCGTCCGGGACGCGGTAGTCCACCCAGCCGGCGGGGTCGAGGTTCTCTTCATAGGTGTCGAAGAGCTCGACGAGCACTGGCGGACAGGTGGCTTCGTGCCGGACCTCGAACGTCCGCTCCAGGCTGGACGGACCGAAAACCTCGCGCTCGTCCACCGCTCGTACTCGCCACCGGTAGGCGCCCGGCGCGAGATCTGGAGGCTCCCAAGAGGTCTTCGCTGCCCCTTCGGGAATCCTGGACGAGCTCACGGTCGTCCCCTGGGAGTCGGTGACGTCGAACTCATAGCTCAGGGCGAACCCGCCGGGGCTCGAGGCGTTCGAGACGACGAGCGTCACGAGGCCGGAATCGAGCACGACACCGTCGTCCGGCGACACCGGTGTCGGCGCCGTCGGCGGAAGGGGGGCCACGATCTCGGCGGTGAGCCCGGCACTTCCGACGCCTCCGTCATCGTCCGTCACCTTCAGGACCACGGCGAAAGTCCCGGGTGTCTCGTACGGATGGGTGGGATCGAGAGTTCCCGCGGCCCCCGATCCGTCGCCGAAGTCCCACTCGATGGTGTGAGTGTCGAGGATGCCCGGGTCGTTGAAGCTCCCGTGGAAATGGAGGGTCTCTCCGCGCTCCGCCGAAACATCCGTCCCGGCATCGACCGTCGGGGCGACGTTTCGAACCGTCACCACCGCACCGCCCTGTCCCGATGCCGCCGCTGAATCGGTGACGGTGACGACCAGGCGGAAGGCGCCGTCGTCTTTATAAAGATGATCGAGGACGAAGGACCGGCCGGCGAGCGCGAGCGTCTCCAAGGGCGTCCCGTCGCCGTAATCGACCGCGACGGTCCAGGTATCCACGTCGGGATCGGCGAAAGAGCCGACGCTCGTAAAGCGCGAGCCCTCGTCGCTTGCGCCGTCGCGACCCGCGTCCACCAGGGGGACGTCGTTCACCGGCAGAAGGGTGAGGGTCACGGTGGCGGGATTCGAAGAAGACAGCGCGTCTCTCGCCTCGTAGCGGAATGCGTCGGTTCCGTGGAAGTCCGGTGCGGCGGAGTAGACGAAGGAGCCGTCGCGCCTCAGCTCGAGGGTCCCGTGGGCCGGACCGGCGACGAGGAACGCCTCGACGGCATCGCCATTCGGGTCGCCGTCGTTTCCGAGAACTCCGGGTGCGGGGACGGCAAGTTGCACGTCCTCCGTACCGCTGTAGCCGTCGTCGAAGGCGACCGGCGGAAGCTCCTGCTCAACCACCCGGACGAACGTGGAGCCGAGGATCCCCGTCGACCCTCGGTGCGTGACTCGCAGAACCACGAGGTAGTCCCCCTCGGCGATGGGCGCCGAGTCGAAGGAGATCACTTCCGTCGCCTCGTCGCCCGAACCGAGATTCAGGATCGCTCCCGGAAGCGTCGCTACGGTTTGCTGGTTCCGAGGATCCACGACGAGAACGAAGGGTTGCACGTCACTCAACGCCTTCGCCGATCGATTCCGAGTCTCGATGGCGAACGTTCCGAGAGCACCCCGGGCCACGAGCTCCGGCATCGCCGCCACCGTGCCCTGCAGGAGCACCGAGGGGTCGTCCGTGTCCTCGATCTCGATGGCCGACTCGAGTCTCAAGATCTCCGCCGCTCCGGCGGTGACGATGAGCGTCATGGAATGGATCCCGGCGGTGCTCCCCGTCGAATCCCACTCGAAGAGGTCGGACCGCTCCGCTCCCACCAGAAGCTGGGAGAAGCCGCGGGTGAAGGAAGCCGCGCTCGTTCCATCTGGCGCTTCGATCTCGAAGATCACCACGAGGTCCTCGAGGACCACGTTCGGGCTCTCGTTCACCACCCTCCACTCGACGACCACGACTTCGCCCGGAAGATAGGAGGTCTTGTCGGAGTGAAGCGAGCCGTCGATTGCCTGTTGCGGAAGCACGGCGAGGGGATCGGTGGCGGTGGCGACGACCGAGTCCGATTCGAGGAGCGCCGCCCGCGCGAGATACCCGCCGGGAGCGGTGGTCCCCGTGCTCCAGTCGAGAGAAAAGACGGCGGTCACGATGGGGGACGACTCGGGAGCTCCCGGAGCGCCGGAAGCGGTGCGAAGATGGGGGGCCCCGACGTTTCCCTGGAGGTTCGGGTTCGGGAGCGCCCCGGCGGAGACGGGGGCCTCGAACGTGCCGTCGCCCCGGCCCCGGTAGAGGCTGACGTCGTTCTGATAAGCCAGAAGGTCGGTATGTCCGTCGCGATCGAAGTCGTAGGAATCCATCGACGTCGTGAAGTTGCCGCGAAGGAGGCCGAGAGGGACGCCGTTTTCGAACGTTCCGTCGCCCCGTCCGCGGAACAGCACCAGACCGAAGGCGGCGGTGCTGTTCGCCGCGACGGCGTCCGTGAATCCGTCCTCGTCGAAGTCGCGGGCCACGACGGCTCTGAAGAAGTTGTTGATGGTGTTGCTCTGGCCGAGGATTTGGGAAGGCCCGAAACCACCGCTCGCGTTCTGCCGCATCACCCAGACGAAGCCGTTCGGCGCCTGCGTCAGGATCAGGTCCGGCTTCCCGTCGGAGTCGACGTCTGCGGCATCGATGGCCCCCGCCGACACGAGAGGTGCCGTGTCGAGCGGGAGCTTCGTGAAAGCACCCTTCCCTTCCCCGAGGAAGAGGGTCACGGTGAAGCTCCCCTCGCGGGTGTGCGAAGCGGCGAAGTCGAGATGCCCATCCTGATTGAAGTCGGAAACGGCGATGTCGGGAACGAGGATGCGCGAGGCGCTGTCGACGAACCCCACGGTTTGCGGAACCGCGAACCCGCCCCCCACGAGCCCGCGCTGCAGATCGAGGCGGCCCAGGGCCCCGGTGACCACGTCGAGGATCCCGTCCTCGTCGAAATCGCCGAGAGCCGCAGCTCCGGTGTTCTCATCGGTGCGAAGCGGCAGCAGGTCCTGGATCTCGACGGGCGCTCCGAACGTGCCGTCACCCCTGGAGAGATACCGGCTCGTCTTTCCGTTGTGCTGGTAGACGACGAAGAGCTCCTCCGGAAAGGGGAAGGGAGGAGGCGGTTTCGGTCCGTTCTCGAGAACGTCGAAGTAGATGCGGAACCGCCTCTTTGTCGCGGCCGGGGAAGTACCGTCCGCAGGCCAGAGCACCTCGGCCTCGGCAGGACTCAGGAGGCGAACCAGGTGCGGCTTTTCGCCGAGGAGGTTCCCCGTGGGGCCGACCTCGAGGACGCGAACACTCCCGGGATCGAAAGTCCCGGCTGCGCCGAGCGACAGGAGAAGCTCTCCGAAGTCGATTCTGGAGCTCGCGAGGACGTTCGAGACTTCCACCGCCGGTTCCAGCGTGGCGGAAACGAAGTAGCTCCACCCGGAGAGCGCTTCGGGAACGAGAGTCCCGGGGTCGAAGCGGAGGACGTCGGCGATCGCCTCTCCGCTCGCGGTGAGGACGTCGACGGCGACGCTGCCGTTCCAGAGGTCGTTTCCCGTGTTCGTGATCCTCACGTCGAGCTCGGCGGTCTGGTGCGGAAGGTAGCTCGGACGGTCGGCGTCGATTTCGACCATGAGGCTTCGAGCCTCGACGTCGACCACCGTCGAGGAGAGGTTGTTCGTCTCGTTCAGCTCGGCGACGAGGTTTCCGGGATCGACGTGGGCGAAGAGCTCGATCGATCCCGAGCGGCCGCTCGTATCGAAGCTCGTCTCCGCCGTCCCGAGCTCGCCTGCCACGAGGGCCGGAAGGACCACGGGACTCCCGATGGCGACACCGTTCGCGGGGCTCCCGTCGTAGAACTGAACGAGGCTCTCCGGGGCCGGCGCGTTCCGGGCCCTTACCTCCGCCCGGAGCGTGACCTTCTTGCCCGCGGGCACAAAGGCCGGTAGAGGCGTCAAGCTCTCGAGGACCAGGTCGGGATAGCTCGAGTCTCCCACCGTCAGGACGCGGGAGGCGGCATTGTTCGTCTCGTCCCGCTCGAAGATCAGGCCGTCCGGATCCACCTGCGCGAACAGCTCGAACGTCCCGTTCGAGGGCGGCGTCCAGGGGAACTCGATCGACTCCGTTCCGCCCGCGGGAATCTCGACGAGAGCCGCCTCGGCCCCGATGGGAACGCCGCCCGCCGAAGGATCTCCCTGGAAGAGACGCACTCTCACGTCGAAGGCCGGATCCGAGCGCGTTTTGAAGAGGCCGATGAAGTAGCCGAGGTCCACTCCCAGGACCCCGAAGGGGTGCCCCAGCGGGTCGACGGGCCGGAGCGTTTCGGCGTCGAGGGTGAGGGGAAGCTCGGGCGCGTCCAGGTTCCCGTCGCCGATGAAGATCTCGCCTATGGCGCTCCTGCCGTCGATCTCGAGATCGACCAGGGTGAGGAACCGTCCGCTGGTCACGAGCCGCAGAGAATCCTCGTGCGCCATCTCCACGAAGGAGAACGTGAGCTCGCTTCCGTTGATCGCGAACGAATCGTTCCCCTCCAGGAAGCGAGGGTCGACTTCGAGGAACTCGCCGTCGGTACGAAGGATTCCGCTGAAGAAATGAGGCCGGGCGTCGGCGCTCGCGATGAGGCGCCATTCCCGCCCTCGGTTGACGTTCTCGACGACGACCGTCACCGGAGCCTCGTTCCCGGCGGCGAGAAAGTCGAGGGTGGATATCGACCCCGGCACGACTCTCAAGTCCACGTTTCGTTCCGGAAGCGGGAGGTCCATCAACCACCGGAGCGCGTGGTCGTAGTACATGAGATTGTCCTCGCGCTCCAGAAGCTGTGTCCCGAGCCGCTCGATACCGAGCTGGATGAGCCCCTGGTCGTCGCCCTCGGTGATCTCGACCATGCCGAACAGCTGGGGCATGACGAAGACCCGTCCCTGGCCGGCGATCGGTCCGCCCGAAGGATACACGGCCGCCAAGGGCGCATGGATCGGTTCCTGGTGCTCGTACGATGACCTCACGATCACCTGCGCTTCTGCGGGGAGGGTCCTGATGGACCAGGCGAAGAACCACCTCGTCGCGACGATCCCCTGGTGGATGGGATGATCGACGAAGTTGTCGAGATAGTAGCTCTGGAGCAACGCACCGCCGGGGAAACGCTGATCCGTCGCCACGTTGCCGAGACCCACTTCGAGACGGTTCGCCAGGGTGCCGAGGCTCTGTCCCCCGATGTTCTGCTCGTAGACGAAGAAGAGGCCTCCCCCCGCCTGGACGTAGGCGAGGATGGCATCGATCTCCGCCGGAGTGAACGCTTCGAAACGCCGGTTCCCGGTGACGACGATGGCGTCCGCCACCGAGAGGGCCGCTCCCGTCAAGGGCTCGTCGCTGTTGAGAGTCACCGTCTGATAGCCGAGCTCCTCGAGCCGGCGTCGGAAAGCGAGGAGGTTCCCCTCCGGCATGAGGGTCCCGGAGATGCCGTCGAAGAGCTCCGCTCTCGGTTTCCGCGTGTTCCCCGGGTCGGAGACGAACTCCGGCTCGTGAGTCTCGACGAAGAGCACCGTCGGCTTTCCCGCGACCCGTCCGGTGAGCGGTCTCATGACGAGGTTGTTCTCCGGATTCAGCTCGGTGCCGGTACCGTCGGTGAGCTTCACGAAGAAATCGTTCAGGCCTTCGGGGACGAGCCAGGCGAAGCTGACCGTGGCCGTGTTTCCGGAGTAGCCGTTCGAGAACGTTCCCGCCGGGAGCGAAACCGTCTCCTGGTGGAAGGGGAGGGCTCCGGTCCGGGGGTCGCCGAGGTAGAGTCCCACGATGACCTCCGGCGCCGCGACGAGGTCGCCCTCGTTCCGGACCACGACCGTCGCCGTCACCGTTTCGCCGGCCATCGGCCGCGGGTTGGACCAGGTGATGTCGGGTGACCGGACCAAGGGGTCCGAGGCGGGCTCGTGGAGGTTCATGGTGAACCCGGCGGTGTTGTCGAACTCGAGGAACTCTTCGATCTCGTCGTCGGCGTCGGCCACGGCGACGAACCCCGCGGGACCGAGCCAGGACCCGCTGTTCCAGAGGAAGTCGACGTCGCGACTGTGCGTTCGAGCGAGAGGTCCCGTGGTCGCCTCGGCGACCGCCGTCCCCGGGTCGTTGAGGTCCGTGGGGTCGAATACGAACAGGCGGACTTTGAAGCTCACCCCGGCGGGGGTGTCCTCCAGACCGTCGTTCGTGAAGCGGAAACGAATCTTCACCTGGGTGCCGCGCGCCCGGTCAAAGGGATCGCTTCCAGGTCCCTCGAGAATCGGCTCGAGCTTCCCTCCCAGGAGGTTGGGAAGTGGTGGTTTCACGGTGTAAGGGCTTGCGACCACGTTGTCGGACTCGTTCGCTTCGGAGAGGGTGTCGTCCGGGTCGAGGACGGCGAAGAAGGTGTGCTGGCCCGCCGTCGATACCCAGGGGAAGGTGAAACTCGTGTTCCCGCCCCGATTGAGCGTCGCCGTGACCTTCTCGCCGACGAGGGTCGACCCGGGCGCTCCTGGAGCTCCGAGCCAGAGCTGAAGCTTCAGGCCCGTGAGCGGGATCTCTCCCGAGTTGAGGAGACCGACGTTGATCTGGACCGTCCCGCCTACTGGAACGATGTTGGGTGAGAAGCTGATAGGGGAGTTGGCCCTGAAGGCCGCGTTCGAGATCTTTTCGCGCACGTGGTAGACGCCGAGCTCGCGCAGGTTGTCGGCCTCGTTGACCTCGGGGACCAGGTTCGCCGGATCGAGCTGCGCGAAGATCTTGTGGTCCCCGGTTCTTCCCGAGGAGGGGAAGGTGAACGCCACGTTGCTCTCGGCGCCCGGCTGGAGGGCGAAAGCAGGAACCGTGCTGATGAGGACGGCTCCCGGGAGCCTCGGGTCGCCGTCGTAGAAGCTCACCTGGGAAGCGGGAGAGGTCGCGAAACCGCTGTTCCGGAGGAAGAGGGGTTTCTGGACGTTGTCGCCCTCGGGGATCGTTTCCTCGAAGTAGGGATTGCGGCCGACGGGAAACGCGAGGTCCGGCAGATCGCCCGCGACCAGGAAATCGGCCGAGGCGACGTTATTGGCCTCGTTCGCCTCGTCGATGCTTCCCAGAGGATCGACGAGCACGAAGATCGGCAGCGCTCCCGAGAGTCCGGTAGTGTCGAGGGAAGCCGAGACCACACCCGTCTGCCTCGCGGGGATGGCGGAGAGAACCGGATCGCCCCCGAATGCGGTGCCGCCGGCGGCAGGATTTCCCACGCTGAAGCGGACGCGCACGTCCCTCGCGGCCTCGCCGCCCCGATTGCGAACCGCCGCCTGAAAGGTCACGACGCTCCCCGAGCGCGGCCGGATCTGCGAAAGGAAGATGTTCTCGGGGGTGATCTCGAGATCCACGGGATCGCTCACGACGGTGACGCTCGCGACCGAGAGGTTGTCGCTCTCGTCGATTTCCCCGATGCCGTTGAAAGGGTCGGCGACGAGATAGAGATTGTGGAGCCCTTCCCGCCCGCTCGTGCCCCAGGGGAAGCTCACCTGGGTGTGGCTCGCTCCCGCGAGGAGAGGAATTTCCTGCTGGCTCAGAAGCTGCGCCCCCGCGGGAACGGAGAGCGGCGAGGGGATGGGAGTCTCTCCCGGAGTGCGGTAGAAGCGAACCACGACCCCCGTCGCGGGCGCGGTGCCCAGGTTCGCGAGATCGGCGGTGAGGACGACGTCCGCGCCCTCGAGAGCTTTCGTCGGGCTCACGACCAGGGAAGTCGCTTCGAGGTGCAGGTTCACGCCCCGGCGCCTCAGAGCGCGCACCGCCGTTGCGGTGGCGAAAACGTCTTCCTCCCAGCTCCCGTCCGCGAGCTGGTTCGCGACCAGGTAGCTCTGGGCCGCGAGGGCGACGAGCGCGCTCGATTCGCCCGCGTCGGTGAGGGCGATGACGGCGAGCGCCGTCTCCGTCGGAGTCGAGGGGCTCGACCCGAATCCTCCGTCCGGGTTTTGTCGCGAGCGGAGGAACGAAGCCGCCGGGCCGATGAGCGAGGAGAGATCGAATCGGGCGCGCCATGGACCGAGGGCGGAGAGCACCTCCGCGGTCACGATGGTGTGCGAAACCTCGTTCGGCTGGATCTCCCAGCCGCCGTCGTCCCTCTGCTCCGAGGCGAGGAAGTCGAACGCTCGCGCGATCGCGGCGACGTCGGTGAATCCCGCGCGCCCCAGAGCCCGGAGAGACAGGGCGGTCGTGAGGACGTCGCTCTCATGGGAGGGATCGAGGCCAAAGCCTCCGTCTTCTCTCTGGAGGCGCGAAAGCTCGATGAGGGCCGAGCCGGGGTCGTCGCCCGCGGCCATCAAGCCGTCGAGCGTGCGCGCGAGGCTCTGGGTGTTCTCGATCCTGCGGCCGAGGAGAAACGCCTGCCCCAAGGCGAGCGCCCCCGGATCGAAGTCGGCCTCACGTTTCGCCAGCAGGAGCTGGCTCGTGTCCCGGGCGACCAGGCTCGCATCGAACCAGCCGCCTTCTCCGTTCCGGTTCTCCTCGAGGAATCGAATGCCTTCGGAAACCGCGGGATCTCTGCGGTTGAGAGCGGATAGCCCCCATACCGCGAGCGCGGTGTCGAGGATCGTGGGCGGCCGACCCGCATAAGCTCCAAAGCCCGAGTCTGGCGTTTGCGACTCGCGGAGAAAGCGCGCAGCCGCCTCGAGCACCGAAGAAGAGGACGAGCCGGCTTCGAGCGCCAGAAGAGCGATGGATGAGGCCGCGACGTCGGAGGCCCAGCCTCCATTGGGAGACTGCGATTCGAGGAGGAACTCGAGACCTCGAAGTCCCGAGGCGTCGCCCGGGTCCATCGAGAGGAGCGCGAGGGTCGCAAGAGCGGTGTGGAACGCGAAGTCCCGGTCTCCCCAGCTCCCGTCCGCGTTCTGCCGCGACTGGAGAAAAGCGACGGCCTCCGGATCGCTCGCTCCCGCGCGCGCCTCCGCGAGAAGAGCCCAGGCGGTCAGCGTGAGATCGCCTCCAAAGGATCCGTCGGGCGCCTGGGATCCTGAGAGGAGGGACGGGTCGCCGCTCCCGAGCGCCTGAAACACGACTTCCGCGAGCGTCGAAAACGACTGCGCCCTCAGGTGCGCCTGCTCGGCGGCAAGGACCGTCCCCGCCTTCTCGAAAGCGACGAGGGAAAGCGCGGTCCAGGCGGCGTCGAGGCGTCCCTGGACCCCGCCGTCGACGAGCTGCGAGTCGAGCCAGTCGAGCCCCCGCACGGTCGGAACCTGCTGCGCTCGACCGGACAGAGCTGCACCGAGAAAGATGAAGGCGAAGAAGACCCACTTCCGAGATCGGGGCATATGAACCACCATGAATCCCGTCGCGTGGGGCGTTGGGGGAACCCCGAGCTCTGGGGTATGAAAACCAACTCTGTTCGTGTTTCAGCTCAGACTATAGTCGCACTCCAAAACACAACCGAGGGCCAACCACTTCCACAAAAGTAACGAAGACATCGCTCATTTCACTGAAGCTTCAGTCTCTTGACTTCTGTGTCACTCAAAACAGTGACGTCAGCTACCTTCTGGCGCCCTTCGAAGAGTTCCAATCGGCTTCCCGGTCGGAGTAGGGAACTTGGACCGTCTGGCGCCAAAAGACGCACGTTCGCGAAAACAGATAGCGGTTCGTCCCCAGCGTCCAGGAATTCGGCTACGATGCTCCACGCTTCTTCTGGCCACTTGTCCTGGAGGTCCTCGAACTTGGCCACCGTTGAATAAGTGGGACCCGACGGCGCTTGCCTACGTCCTCCGTCTTCTGGTGAGAGCCACTTTATTCGCGCTTTAACAGACTTCATTTGAAAGGAACCTCTCGGATGATAGCTCCGACTAAATCCTTGAGTTCTGCGTACACTGCTGGGCCGATGTTATCAAGCCTTTCCCAACGCATCAGTTTACCCACTACGTCGCTGTCGATCACAGCTTCCACAATCTTGAAGTTCCCCGGTCCTTCAAGGGCATCTCCCCATTTAGCTGCATCTTCTGGACTCAACGCGAAAAACTTGCCTCCTAGTGAGTTCGGACCGGCAGCAAAGTGTCCTTTACTTACTATGTCGTCGAGCTCGGCTTGACTCACTGCCCGATAAAGCCGTGTCTTACCGCTGCTCCCCAAACTCCCGGGCAAACGCACAAATCGAGCCAGGCGGCTCACGAGCGAAGCTAGAATGAGAACAGCGCCAGTGACAAAAATCGCAGTCGCGATGCTTTCGAGACCAGCGTGGCCGCCATAGGCAACTTGATCGAAAATGGCGAACCCGATATTGGATTGAATGGTTGCCAACCCGCTTCTGATCGCGTTGACCGCGGAAATCTCCAGCAATGTAAACAGTCCGGTGGGATCTGTGTTGTCCACCGGGTTCAAATTTGCGTAAAGATACTTGTGTAGGCTGAGGGGTCCGAGCGAAACACCCGAGAGGGGATCAATACTCGCAAATCGTGCGAGCCTGGGATCCAACCACCGTGCGCGATTGTAGAGAAAAACTACATTTGGATCATATGGCTCACCGGCGAACGTATATGGCTGTGGGTCGGAGCCAAGGTGAGCGAGTAGCTCCCCGAACGCGGAATAGGTGTAGTCGTCCGTGACGTTGCCGCTTGCATCGGTGAGCCTGCGGACGGAGCCGAGCCCGTCGGAGTGATAGAAACGCTGCACGCCGGTACGAACGATGGAGAGGAGATCGTCGCCTCGGGTATACAGAGCAACGAAGCTGTTGCTCCCGTCGGTCTCCGCGACGACATGGCTCAAATCGCCGGAAGTATCGACGAGGAAATTCGTAACCTGGGGCGGCCCCGTCGGCGGGGTGACCTCGGTCCTTACTCGGTTCCCGTCCGCGTCATAGGCGTGGGAGACGACGGTCCCGTCGGTCTTCTCGACCCTAACCAATCGATTCTCGAAGTCCCAGAAGTACGACGCCTCCCCTGACTTCGAGGTGAGGTTTCCGTCGTCGTCCCAGCCGTAGGTCGTCCCGTCTTCGGTCAGGAGCCGGTCCCGGGGGTCGTAGTCGTAGTCGATGACGCCGGCGCCTTCGCCGGTGGTCGTCTGGGTGAGACGGTTTCCCACCGGGTCGTAGACGAACTCCTTCTGGTAGACGAGCCCGGCGGTGCTCGCGACCTTCTCTCCCGTGAGCCGATAGAGCTCGTCGTATCCGTACTCCTTCACCGAGCCGTCGGCTTCGTCGATCTTCTGTCGGTTTCCCGAAGGGCCGAGCGTGTACTCGTAGGACTGGATGACTCCGGAAGGCCCCGTCGTGAGCAGGCGAGTGAGCCGGTTCTGGTCGTCGTACTCGTAGCTCGTCGCGGTACCGTTGGGGTAAGCCATCGACCCCCGGTTGCCGTTCGTGTCGTAGCCGTATCGAGTGAGCTTGCCGTTGGGGTCGGTCACCGTCTCGAGGCGATTGGCCCGGTCGTAGGTATAGCTCGTGGTCAAGGTCTCCCCGGCCACCTGGGCGGTGAGTGAGGTGCGGTTTCCCGCTTCGTCATACCCGAAGGTGAGCTTCCTTCCGTCTGGATAGAGGATCTCCGTCACCCGATCTCGAAGGTCGTAGCGGTAGCGGGTGACCCCTCGCGAGTCCTCCACGGTCAGCCGGCGGCCGGTCTTGCTGTAGGTGAACCGCACGAATGTGGCGTCGGGGTAGGTCTTCTCCTTCATCCGGCCGAGCTCATCGTAGGTAAACCGGACCGTCCGGCCCTTGGCGTCGGTCTTCGTCTCCAGCAAGCCCCTCGCGTCATACCCGTAGGTCTCGACCTTCCCGTCCGGCCAGGTCTTGGTCTTCAGAAGGTTTCTCTCGTCGTACTCGAACTCCGTGGTGTGACCGTTGGCGTCGAGGATCGCGGTGCGGTTTCCCGCTCCGTCGTAGGTGTACCGGGTGATGCCGCCCCGGGCGTCGGTGACCGACGTCAGCTGCCCCGCCTCGTCATAGCCGAATCGCGTCGTCCGGTTCGCCGGGTCCGTCTCCGAAATCTTTCTACCGAGGGAGTCGTAGGTTACCGAGCGGGACGTTCCATCGGGAAAGATCGTCTGCACCAGACGATTGAGGGCGTCGTAGCGGAACTGCGTCCGGGCGCCCCTCGGGTCGATGAGGGCCGTCTGGTTCCCGGCATCGTCGTACTCGAAGCGGGTCGTCTCCCCCAGAGGGTTTCTCACGGCCGTACGCCGCCCGAGCTCGTCGTACTCGAGCTCCGTCCGGTTTCCTCTCTCGTCGATCGTCGCCACGAGCCTTCCAGAACGGTCGTACTCGTTCCCCGTCGAGGAGCCGTTGAGGTAGGTCAACTTCGTCAGCTGGTTCTTTGTGTCGTAGCTTCGAGAGGTCACCCGGTCGTTGGGCTCGCCGCCTTTCCGTATCTCCTCCCGAATGAGGTTTCCGGCCTTATCTTCCTGGCGGGTGGTGACCGACCCATCAGGCCGGAAAATCTCCACGATCAGCCCCGTGCCCTTGGCGTCCTTGTAGTTGTAGCTCGTCGCGTGTCCCGCTTCATCCGCTTCGGAGCGAAGCTCTCCCGCGGGGAAGAAGACCGTCCCGCGGACGTTCCCGAGAGGATCTTCGATAGCGGTGACTCTACGGTTTCCGTCGGTCACGTACCGGGTGACGTGGCCGCGAGGGTCTTCCTCGGTCTCGAGGTTTCCCGCCAGGTCGTACGTGAAGCTTCTCGTGCGCGTGACTCCGTCGACCAGGCGAGTCTCCGTGAGCGCAAGGCCTGTGGAGTCGTACGTCCTCTCGACAACGCTCCCTTCGGAGTTCACCTCCCTAATCGGATTGCCCGATCCGTCGTACAGGTACTCGGTCACGTTCCCCAGCGCATCCGTGGTCGCGGTCAAGTTGCCCTTGGAGTCGTAAGTGTTCACGGTCTTCCGGCCCAGGGCGTCCGTGGTCGAGGTGAGTTGGTTCGCGGCGTCATAGGTGAACCGTGTCGTGAGCTCCCGTCCATTCACCCGCCTCGTCTCGCTCGTCCGGTTCCCCCGCGAATCGTAGGAATACTCCGCTCGATTCCCGAGCTCATCCACCTCGACCACCAGGTTCTTCCGGTCGTCGTACTCGAACTTCCTTCTTCCTCCGAGCGCATCCGCGATCGCCGTCACCAGACCCCTCGAGTCGTACTCGTAGACGCTCGTCCCTCCGTTCCGGTCGGTGACCAGCGCCCTCCGGGCGACGGGGTCGTGGCGCACGTCGTTCGCGTTGTCTCTCCGGTCGGTCGCCCGGATGAGGCGGCCCTCCGCGTCATAATCCGTCCGCAGCGGAGTGCGCCCTTCCGGATCGTCGATATCGAGAAGATCGTGCCGGTCGTTGTACGCGAACGTGGTGACGTTCCCTTCCGGGTCCTTGACCGACGCCAGGTCGCCTCTTCCGTCGTAGCCGTACTCGATCCGGTTTCCCTGGGGGTCGACCACCGCTTCGATGCGCCCGGCCGTGTCTCGCTCGAAAACGACACCCGCACCGGAGGTGTGGGTAACCCCGTTCGGAGAGAAGCTCAGCCGGTTTCCGTTTCGCGTCTCGATGGAGGCGAGCGAACGGGAAACGTAGTGGTAGCGGTCGCCCGACTTCGTCTCGAGCGTGAACCGCTCCTGTCCCACCAGGAAGTCCACCACGTCCCAGTGGAGCTTGTCGTAGACCCCGGGCTCGGGCGTGTAGGGGACCTCGCGAAGCCTCTGGAAATTTCGCGAATCCGAGGGGTCGATTCCGAGAAAGAACGTCGCCCGGCGCCCGTCGGGGAGACTCAGCGTCACGTTGAAGTCGGGGTCGATAGTGTAGGTGGAGGCGAACGATAGGCTCCACCCGATTCCAAAATCCCCCCTCGTCTTGTCGAGGCTTCGATAGGTTCTGGTGACGGTGATGGGAACTCCGGATACCGGGAGCTCGAGGTCGGTGAACGAAAGCTCGAAGTTCCCGATCTTCAAGTCTCCCGAGGGGTAGACCGTCACCGACGTCGTCGCGAGCTGGCTTCCATCGCTCGCCGAGAGTCGCAGCTCGTAAGGGTCGTTCTGGAGAAGCGTCGCGTCGATCCTTCCGAGGACTCCCTCGACGACGCTCTGGCTCGACGACTTCAAGAGCCGCCATTCGGAGGCCTGGCCATGCTTCAACTCGAGGGTGTAGCTCACGAAGGTCGTGTCGGTAGCGGTGCCGATGACGTCGACGGCCCCGGTGAGCCTCTCTTCATGCTTGGGGAAAGTGAGGGCGACCGTGGGCGGACGGTCGACGTTCTCCACCAGGACGTTCAGGTCCGCAGACGCGCTCGCGGTCTCGAGGCGGGCGACGTAGTTCGCATCGGGAACGAGAACGCTCGCCTCGTCGCTTCCGTTCCAGACGACCGAGAGAAGCTCACCCATTCCGGTGAACGTCCGCACCGGCTCTCCCGATACGGAGTTCCGGAGAGAGAGCGTCCACGGCTGAGCTCCCTGAAGCCGGGCCGAGACGACCGTCTCGTCGTCGACGCCGTCCCCGTTGGGAGAGAGGACCTCGGGCGCCGCCCGGTACTCGCTGATGGCGTTCGCCGTCGTGAACGAGACGAAGGCCGTCCCTTCGTTTCCCTTCGCGTCGAAGGCTTTCGCGGTGAGCGCGTGAGTCCCGTTCGAGACGTTCTCGCTCCTCAGAGTGTGAGTGAAGGGAGGTCCCGCGAAAACCCTTTCGAGCGAGGAGTCCAAGAAGAGCTCGACCCGGCTCACTCCCACGTTGTCCGTCGCCTCGATCTCGACGGGCACCAGGCCAGAGTGGCTCGCCCCCGCAGGCGGGGTCAGGATGGTCACCGACGGCGGTGCGGAGTCACGGCCGGGATTGATGACGTCCGCCGTGCGGGTGGCGAGAGAAACGTTTCCCGCCTCGTCCCGCACCGTGAGCCGCAGCGTCTGGATCCCGTCGTCATCCGCTTCGGTGTTCCAGATTCCAAGGGACCCGTTGACGACCGGTGAGACGCCCGACTCGATTCTCGTGAAGCTCGACGGTGCCCCTCCTCGTCCGAACTCGAGGGTGTAGCTGTCGAAAGCCGCGTCGTCCGCGGTTCCGATGACGCTCAGAAGCCCCCCCACGGAAGCTCCGTCTCCGGGGCTCAATATCACGGCCGCCGGCGCCGTCCGGTCGAGCCGAACGTTCCGCTTTACCGGAACGGCATCGAGGCCGCTCGAGACGTCCGTCGCCCGAAGCTCGATGTCGTAGAGGCCGTCCGGGGCCTCGGCGCCGGTTTCGTCCCGCCCGTCCCAGGACACGTCGATCGACATCCCCCGTCCGGCGAACGTCCGCACGTTTCCAATCTCGACCGTCCAGTCGGACTCGCGCGAAATCGAGGACGAGATCGAGGCCGTGTCCTTGACGGAGTTTCCGTCGGGGGAGAACGCCTGCGGGCTCACCTGGCTCCTCGTGAAGTTCGGCCTCCCGCTGATGCGATCGATCGGCGACGAGATGGCGATGGCCGACGCGATCGTCGTCACCTTGTCCGGAACCGAGGTATCGCGGAACCAGAACGCGATCGAGGAAGCGGCGGGAACGAAGGAGAACTGCACGAGCTTCGAGAGCGCCTCCGCCTGAGAGAGCCAGTTGAGAAGGGGGCTCGTGACCGTTCGATAGGTGCCCGCCGGCTCGTCCTGAAGGTACGAGGCGGGGCGAAACGGCGTCGGGAGAAGCCCGAGACCCACGGGGCCCTCGGGATAGAGGTTGAACGCGGAAGCCCCGGTTTCCGGGTCGAGCACGGCGAAGCCGGAGCGTGCGATCCCCCCCGAGGAAACCGGCTCCGCGGGAACCGTCACCTGGCGCCCCGAGGCGACGGCGCTGCGGATGAGGTCCTTGGCCCCGTCCGGGAGGAACGAGAGGACCGCCAGGATCGCGTCCCCATTGGAAGCATCGAGAGTATGGATGGGCTTGGAGTCGGCGTTTGCCCGCTGGAGGATTCGCATCGCCGACGTCGCCTGGGAGCCCAGAGCCTGCTCGAGAGAAGCGTGCTGGAGCGCAGAGGCGGAGAGGGACGTGGCGACCAGGAACTGGCGTTCTCTCACCGCGTCTCCTTCGGTCGAGAACGCCCGGAGCACGTCGGCATTGAGCCTAAGAGAAATCCGGTCGGCCCTCGCGAGAAACGGGACTCCCAGAAGACTCTGGAGCTCGAGAGCCGCCTTCACCGTGACGAACGACGGCTCCCGCGTGAGAAGGCACTTCAGGCTTCCCGCGGCGAGATGGTTCAAAGCGTCGAGCTCGTAGAAGTAGCTCGTGCCGATGGCGGCGAGGGCCTCCCCCAGAAGCGCCTCGCGGCTCGCCCCCGCCCGCTCCGCGGTGCGCAAACGCCGAAGCCGCTGATGGAGCATGTCGCTCGAAGTCCGCTGGAGATCGAAGACCAGCGCTGCCATCTCCCCCGAAACGATCGGCTGGCGGTTGGAATACGTGATTCCCGGTCCGCGGACGCTCACCTGGAGCGCCTCGATGCTTCCCATCCCCGTCGCCTCGCCCGTCGCAACCACTTCCTCGTCGAACCGAAGCTCGGGGGTCACCCGCATCAGGTACACCGGGAACTCTTCCTCTCTCGCGTGGGCGGCGAGGGTGTCCTCGTCGAGAGAGCTCGAGGGCCGGTAGGAAAGGACGATGCGCTTTCCCGAGAGGGCGCTCGGTTTTGTCCTGTAGTTGAAGTGCGCCCCTCCCGCTCCCCGAAGCGCGAACTCAATCTCGTAGGAAAGAGAGGCGGGAATCGCCGAGACTTCCCGCGCGCCGGGCTCGACCGCGAAGGGAAGCGAGCCCGGAAGAACCGAGAGCTCTTTCACCACCACCGCCCGGTCGAGGAAGAGCGTCTCTACCGTGCGGTCGTTCGCGGCGGCATAGCTCTCCGTGAGCTCCGCCCACTCCTCGATGCGGTCCAGGATGAGTCCCTCGGGGACGTCGGTCGCGAAGGACAGCGCCTCGTCGACCCGCGACTGCGCCCGGATCTCGGCGAGAAACGAAGCGGGGTCGACCCCGATTTCCGACGTCACGTCTCTCGGAGACGAGAAATCGTAGGCTTTGAAGGCGGGAGCGAGATCCACCCAGCTCGGGGCCCCGCGCCGGCCCGAGGGCTCCCCGAACCGCGTCCCCAGCTCCGCCGCGTAGTCGACGAGCGCGCGCACCCAGGTGTACTGGACCCGCACCCCGCTCACTCCGCGAGAATCCGTCGTCACCTCCGCGGGAACGCCCGCTCTCTGGAGGGCATCCGCTGCCCGCTCCGGCTCCTCGATCCGGAGCCACGAGGAGAGCTCCTCCCGCGGCACCTCGATGACTCCCTGGACGTAGCGAGCGGGAACTCCGCTCGCTCGCAGAAGAGCGATCAGGAGCGACGCCTGGTCGACGTCGTTCCCCGCCCGCTCCAGGAGACTCTGCTGGGCGCCTTTCAGCGACCCGTAGTAGACCTCGGTATCGATGTTGTGGCGGACGAACTCGTAGATGCGCGAGGGAGAGGCGAGCCGGAGAGCGAGCTCTCGAATCTCGCCCGTGAGCTTCACCTCCGGAGTCTCGGCCAGATCCGACGGTACGGGAGGCTCCGGCCCGCTCTGAGCCGGGACTCCGAAGGAGGGGGCGAACGCGGCCCGCGCGGATACCGATTGCCCCCAGAGGCTTCCGATCCACGCGAGAGCCCGCTTCATGCCGGAGCTTCGCGCGGCCTTCGGTTCTCGAATCTCCGGGCGGACGCGCGCCGGCGCAAAGTGCGGAAGCTCGCCCCCAGGCAAAGAAAGGGAGTCGCGAGAAGAGAGCTCCTCGGTAAGCTCCTGGAACTTCTCCAAGGAGTCTTTCGATCCTTCCTGCGAGCTCACGGCCTTCTCCACGCCCCTGAGAGCGGCATCGAGCTCATCGACGATGGCCTCGACTTCAGAAAGGAGGCTTTCGGGAAGCTCCTCTCGAATCTGAGCGCGGTACTTATCGAGCTCCGTGCGGAAGAGCTGCGCCGCCTCGGCCTTGCTCGACTTCGGAAGGCTCGATCTCAGCTGGCTCAGCTGGCTCAGCTGGCTCAGCTGGCTCAGCTGGCTCAGCTGGCGAGAGGCCTCCCGCGCCCGCTCGAGGAAGATGCGGGAGCGTTCCACCAGATGGTGCGGCTTCGCCTCTTCCGGTCTTCCTCTACGAGGCTCCTCCGATTGAGATGCGTAAACGAGAGTCGACGCGTCGGCGCTCAGGAGCAGGAACGAAACCAGAAGCGGGTAAGCGACGAACCGGGTTCTCTGGAGGAAACGACGCATGTTGGCGACCTCGACGACTCTTCGATTCTCGAGGCCGTCGGTCCGGTTGGGGGCGATTCCGGCGGCGCCGGCCGGGCTTTGTGTCCCGGGCCGGAAGAATGCTAACAGAAAAGAAGGTGCTGTCAAGGGTGAACTGCGCCTGAACGGCGCCGAATGACTTCGCCTTCGTCTTCTCGCGGACGGCGCATGACTGCTCTCGGCGGAGTGGGGATCCCCTCCGTCGCCAACCAGCCCGAGCGTCTCTGCCGGGAGAATCCCCCAGCTCCGCCCTGGAGTCAGTTCTTCTTCTTCAAGTAACTCGAGTGGAGCGCCTTCTCGTCCCCGCGCACGCGGTATTCGAAGATCTCCGCGGCGACATTCTCGGAGGCGCGCCGCTCCATGGTTTTCGAGATGGTCTCGGTTTGGGGGGATTCGCCGCCTTCGAGGAAACGCTCGACCTCGTCCGCCGTCGCCGCTTTCGAGCCCGGTCGGTCCGCCGCCAGGATCGATTCCTGGACGTAAGAGTCGAGAAGCTTGCGCGCGAGCTTCCGGAAGAGCCCGCGCGAGCCGTAGACGTCGGCGCCCACCAACTCACCGTCGATGGCGACGGCGACGCCGACGGCGTCCTCGTGGACCAAGAGCCGGGGCAGTAGGGTCTGGACGTAGTCTTCCCTCTCGGCGCGGAGCGTCTCGTTGGCGACGATGGCGCTGTATGTTCCGGAGTCGGAAAGCGAGGGTGACCCGACGTGCGTGTACGCCGCGACCCGCGTTTCCGTTTCCGCGACGTCGTTCCAGACCTTTTGCTGGCTGCGATCCGCCTGGATGGATCGCTTGAGCGCGGTCCCGCTCACCAGCGCTTCGTTGGCCGAGAAGGCCATCGCGGTCGCGGCGTCGGAGGCCCACCGACCCTGCTCGACGCAGAACGCGTCGATCGCGACCGGGGCCGATCGAGGCGGGAGAACGACGTCAGTGGCGATCGTGCGGTCCTGCTTTCCGCCCCGGATGATGTCTCCGACGTGAAGGAACAGGAACTCGCCGGAGCCGTTCTCGACTTCGAGGGTATTCACGTCGCCGCTTCCCTTTTCGCGGACTTTGACGGCGCCGCTCTTTAACCCTTCGTCGAGGGTGATGTAGGGCCGCGAGTCGGTCTCGGGCCCGCGAACCAGGTAAACGGCCAGCCTTCCATGGGTATAGGGTCCGTCGACCTTCGGGGGCGCCGCGGCCAGGAACGCAAGGGCAAGAATCGAGTGCATGATTTCCTCCCCGGCGGCGGCCGTCTCTTGAGTTTAGACACGCCATCGGCCGAATCGGGCCTCCTTGTGGAAAAGAAATAGCCCGCTCCCCTTTCGGAGGAGAGGGCGCAAACCTCGAGGGAGGCGGCGACGTCCTCCCCTTCCGCGTCGAGCTCGGGCCGCCGAGCTACGCCATCCTGAACCGGGAGGGACACGAGATCTCGGATCGATGGGCGCGACTCTCGTGATCCGCACCCTGGCCGAGCGGCTCTTCAACGAGGCCGTGAAGGAGACCGGAGTGGGCGAGCTTCACCGGCGAGCTTCACGGTAGTCCGTCGGACGAAAACGTGCCGGGAGCTCCTCTCACTCGAAGTGTTCCCCACGGGCCGGCCAGGCTTGCCCCTGGCATCGTCGTTTCAATCTGGATACAATTTCTCGCTGCGGGGGTGATTGTCTGCAAGAAGGAGAGGTTACTGATGAATCTCAGAGGAGTCTCGAAGTACAAGCCAGGCGCACGGCTAGCGGCGCGCCTGACCGTGTCGTTTGTCGCCCTCGTCGTCGCCGTCGGTATCGTGTATGCGACGATCCCGGACAGCCTGGGCGTCATTCACGGCTGCTACGTGAAGTCGACCGGCACCCTCCGCGTGATCGACAGCTCGTTGTCCCGTTGCAAAGCGTTCGAGCACCCTCTTAAGTGGAGCGTGATCGGTCCGCAAGGTCCTCCTGGTCCTGCCGGACCGGGAAGCGCTGCGTTCGCCGCCGACAGCGGCTTCAACCCCATCTTCATTGGCGACGAATCGACTGAGATCGTCAGTTTGAACCTCGGGGCAGGGAGCTACGTCTTCACCGGGAAGGTGGTCGTCGGCGATACTACGGCGTCGAACGTAATCATCTGTAGTTTGTTCAACGACGGCATGGGGGGCGGACCCTCGATTCTCGATACTTCCCAAACACCCACGTTGGCGGCGGCGAACTTTTCGACACTGCCTCTCGTCGGAAGCCTCACCTTGACGGGGAACGCTACCATCAGCATCACGTGCGCCGCACAAAACGCCGGAAGTCCCCTGGGTCAATTCGCCCACCTGAACGCAATGCAGGTCGCGACTCTCCAGTAGACGAAGGCCAAGCCCCCGATTGCTACCTCATAGCTACCGATGGCAGCATTGAGGTGTGAAGATTCGTGCGGGTCTGCCGGATGAGGACTTCGACTTCCTCGATGAGTATGCCAGGAACCTCGGAGTGCGCTCCAGGTCGGGGTCGTTCAGCGATCGGTTCGGCTGACGCGTACCCTCGAGCTCAGTCAGGCCTACGCGGAAGCTTGGGAGGAATGGGAAGCGAGCGGCGACGCCGAAGTGTGGGACTCGGCCATCGCCGATGGGTGAATCCGGATCGTCAACACCGAGCTCGATGATGCCCTTCGCCTCCATCTCGGTCTCTGAAACGCCGGGGCTTTGTCGTCGGACGGTCTTTCAGGATTCGCTCCTTGAAGCGAGGGCCGCGAGGCGCTTGGGAGCGATGAGGCGATAGCTCTCGGCCACGAGCTCCGCGACCTCGCTCCAGTCGATCTTGCCCCGGTCCAGGCGCATCGCGATCCAGCCCTTGCTCGCCATGTAGGCGGGTAGATAGAACCGGGAGGGGTCGAGGGCCGCCACTTCCCGATTCTCGCCGAGCGCCATCTTGCAGCTCACGGCGACGATGCCGTCTCCATGGTGATCGACGAGGTACCAGGCGAAGGTCTTCCCGCGGACGTGGAAGCGCGCGTGGGCGAAGGCAAGCTCCCGCGCTGCCTCCGGAAGCTTCAGGCAGAGCTTCGTGAGCCGGGCGAGACGCCGGTCCTCGGTCACGTCTCGAGCAGGATCACGACCGGATCGTCGAGACGGACGTTGACCTGCGAGCCCACGGAAAGCCGGACCTCCTCGCCCTTCGTCGCGAGCACGACCCCGGTCCCGCCGGCGCCGCCGACCGACGCTCCGATAGCGGCCCCTTTCTTGCCGCCGATGATTCCGCCCACGATGGCGCCGACACCGGCGGCGCCGCCGATGACCGCGGCGTCCTTCTTCTTTCCGCTCTCGGCTTGCTCCGCGACGTAGCTGGTGCGAATCTTCTTGCGACCTCCTGGCGTGTTCAGCCGCTCGAAGGTGAAGCCGAGAACCGCGCGTCCCTTGACCCGGCCGGAGGCCTCGACTTCGGTGACGCGCCCCTCGACGAGAGCCCCCGAGTCGAGAACGAGCTCGCCGTCGACGTAGACCGGAGAAATCGTCCGCGCCTGGATCTCGTCCCCGGGCTGATTCACGCCCGAGTCGAGCGCGGTCAGGAGCTCGAGCTCGAGCACCGTTCCGGCCGGGACTTCGACTTCCACAATCTGGGGCGGCGGAGGCTCCGGCGGGGCCGCGGGCGCGGGAGGCTCGGGCTTTCGAGCCGGAGGCGCTTCGACGGGCAAAGACGGAGTCGCCGCGGGTGCGGGCGCAGGCTCGGCTCGTTCGACGGGTCTCTGCGGCTGGACCACGGGCTCGGGAGCCGCTGCCGGCGCTTCCGCAACTTCCTCTACGGGCTCTACGGGCTCTACGGGCTCTACGGGCGTCGCGGGCTCCG
>Ga0299906_10000799_pt1 | contig 28157 bp, 19 predicted proteins | sample RVTome_14_FD_200259 | JGI IMG/M metagenome (GOLD analysis project Ga0299906, IMG submission 200259) | Soil microbial communities from uranium-contaminated site in the Upper Colorado River Basin, Wyoming, United States - RVT145D125 (version 2) ...
GATCCCCCCGCTGCTGCCCCTGGCCTGGCTCGCGTTTCAGGCCGTGCTGCTCGTAACGGGAGCCCGAGAGGAGGCCTTCGTCCCCGAGGCCGCCCAGGGCACGCTCATCGGGGTGCCGCTCAGCGTGCTGTCGATCCTGCTGGGGTCCCGGGTCATCGCCGGGGAGCTGGACGCCCGGCGGGTGGAGGTGGCCTACACCGTGCCCGGCGGGGCCCATCGCGTGTGGATCTCGAAGCTCTACGCGGCGTGGGGCATGGTGCTCGCAGGCGAGACGATCATGGCCGCTGCCGTGTGGGCGTTCTTCACGGCCTTCCCCCCGGCCGCCCTGATCGGCGCGCTCCAGGCCGCGACCTTCTACCTCGTCCTGGCCATGGGCCTCGCGGCTCTTACGCGCAGCGAGGTGGCCGGGGCCATGTCCGGCGCCGCCGTGCTCGCGGCGAACGGCGTCTTCACGGGTTTCGGCGACAACCAGCTCCGCCTCTCTCCGTTCTGGAACCCCCAGATGCTCCGGGACACCGATCCGAGCCTGGTCTTCGCCTGGACGCTGCAGAACCGCGTCGGCTTCGCGCTGCTGATCCTCGCGCTTGCGGCCCTCGCCTTCTCCCGCGCCGAGCGTCGCGAGAAGATGCTGGCGGGGTGACGCCGACGAGAGAGGGCGATCCGTGAGGGCCAGCTGGAACGGCTGGCTGCCAGCCGTGTGCCTGGCGCTCCCCCTCGCGGCGGTCCTCCCGGGAAGCCGGGTGCCCCAGGAGCTGACCCTCAACCTGGGCCCGGGCGACACCGGCTACCTCGAGGGCTTCGCGCCCCTGTTCGAGATCGACGATCGCGTAGCCACGCACTGGTCGGGCTACGAGGCCCGGCTGAGGCTGCCCCTCGGCTTCGGCGAGGGCCCGGTCGAGCTCTCGTATCGCCTGGCCCGGGTGCTGCCCGAGATGGCCGTCGTCGAGGTCCGGGCCGCAGGCGAGGTGGTGGACCGCTTCAGCTGCCGCGGCGGCGCGATCCTGGAGCGGCGAGTCGTGCTCGCAGCGCAGGCCGGGGACCCCGTCGAGGCGGTCTTCCTGATCGACTCCCACGACCGGCGCAACCTCGGCCTCAGATTCGACTGGGTGCGCTGGCGGACCTCCGGCACCGGGCTCCGCCTCGCAGGCTGGGCGGCGCTGCGCCCGGCGCTGCTGACCGGGCTGCTCCTCGGCGTGATGCTGGCGTGCGGGTTCGACCTGCGCCGAGCGGCGCTGCTCGCCCTGCCCTGGTCCCTGGCCACGGCGGCGGGCGTGCTCTGGCACCCGTGGCTGACCCATCGGCTGCTCACGGGCGTCCCCGAGGCGCTCGCGCTGCTCGGGGTCGCGCTGGCACTGCTCGCGCGCGTCTTCGACGCCCGGCGTCCCACCGGACCGCCGCTCCGCTGGGCCGTGGCGCTGGCGCTGTTCGCCTTCCTGGCCCGCGGCGTGGCGCTCAACCACCCCGACTACTACTACCCGGACCTCACGAGCCATGCGCGGGTGGTCGAGATCGTGCGGGATGCGGGCTGGGACATGCTCAGGCGCCCCGCGGCGCACATGGACGAGCAGACGGCCTGGAAGCACGTCGTGTTCGGAAAGGCGTACGTGATGCCCTACAGCGTCGCCTTCCACGCGCCCCTGGCGCTCACGTCGCTCAGCCGCGACCAGCTCCTCACCGCCGTGAAGCTCGCTTCCGCCGCGACCTCCGTCGTCCCGATCGTGGCGTTGTGGCTGCTCGCCCGGCAGGTCGGCGCGTCGCCCCTGGGCGCCGTGCTGTTGGTGTTCGTCCCCGGCTACGGGCTGCGGCTGTCGCTGGCCTTCGCGGCGGCGTTGTTCGGCCACGCCGTGGACATGGCCTACCTGACCTGGCTGCAGCCGCGACTCGGGCGCATCGCGACTCCCGCCGCGCTGATCGGCGCGACGCTGCTCTTCGCGGCGTGCCAGCTCGCCTACGTCTCGGCGGTGATCGTGATGCCGGTCTTCTTCGCCGTGCTCGCCGCGGCCACCGGAATGGAGCCCGGCGACGCGCGCCGGCGTCGTGCGGCGGCCCTGCTCGCCGTGGCGGGCTTCGGCTCCCTGGTCGCGTTCGTCGCCTACTACCGGGGCTTCTCCGATCTGCTCCTGGACGTCGCCCCGCTCGTCCTCGGGGGCGCGAGTCCCGACGAAGCCCACCGGGAGGCGCAGAGCTTCTTCTCGCTGGCCGTCCACCGCAGCCACGCCTTCCTCGGCGCCGGCGTCCCGCTGCTGGCACTCCCCGGGCTGTGGCTCCTGCTGCGCGCGTCCCCGGCGCGTGCGCTCCTGACTGCGTGGGCGATCACCTACCCGCTCCTGCTCCTCGGCCGAGCCCGCTACCCGGACGTCTTCGTGCATCCCCACGACGCGTTGTTCGTCACGCCCCTGGCCTGTCTCGCCGCGGCAGAGGCCACGTCGCGGCTGGGGGACCGCAGCGGGCGCTGGAAGCCCCTGGTCGTCGCGCTGGTCGTGGCGGCCCTGGCCGTGGAAGGCCTCCTGGCCCAGTGGCGCGCGCTGGCGGCGCAGCTGGGCAACGCGCTGTAGGAGAACGCGTCAGCGGCTGAGGCCGACCTCAGCCCTTTGCTGGAGCCCCGGCATCTGCGTCGCCAGGGGAAACCGGCGCGTGATCGCCTCCGCCATCGCGTGAGCCATGACGTCGTACCCGAACGGCGTGGGATGGACGTGGTCCGCGATCAGCCGGGAGTAGGCGTCACCGTCCGCGGCGGCGACGAACGCGGCGTGGACGGCGATCAGCTGGCTTCCGCCGGACACCCCGTCCAGGCGACCGGTCCCGCCGGGGGCGACGGTCCGGCCGAGGGCGCCCCCGATCTCCACCTCTGCCCCGGGGATGCGAACCCGCTCCCGGGCGTCGAGGGCGCCGTTCCGGTTCTCGTCGTAGAACGCGACGACGTCCACGGAGAAGGTCTCGACTGGCTGAGAGGGAGCGCTGGCGGGCGGGGGCGGCAGCGGCGGTCCCGGCTGGGTCGGGCTGGCTCCGCCGCAGCCTGCGAGGGCGAGCGAGGTCACGCCGATGCGAAGGCGCCTGCTGGAGAGCACGCTTCCGTCAACGCGAGGCGACGACCCGGCCCCCGATGGCGGTCTGCGGCTCCGTCCAGGGGCGGACGCCGCTGCGCTCGGCCCACGCGGCGTAGAGAGAGGCCAGCTCCTCCACGCGGTCGGGATACGCGTCTGCGAGGTTCTCGAGCTCGGTCCGGTCGCGGCTCAGGTCGTAGAGCTCCCAGGGCCCCTGGTAGACCGCCACCAGCTTCCAGTCGCCGTGCCTGACGGCCCGGTTGCCCTCGTGCTCCCAGAACAGCGTCCGAGGCCCGGTCTCGTTTCCGCGGAACAGGTCCCGCCCTTCGAGATCGGCGCGGGGCCGTGCTCCCGCTGCTGCGAGGAAGCTCGGCAGCAGGTCGATGACGTGACCCACCCGGGAGCTCGCAGCTCCCGCCTCGAGGACTCCGGGCCAGCGGGCGATGAAGGGCGTCGCGATCCCCCCCTCGTGGACGAAGCTCTTGAACAGGCGGAAAGGCGTGTTCGACACGTGGGCCCACTCCAGGCCGTAGCTCGCGTAGGTGTCCTCGGGACCGGGATCCACGTCGGTCCCGTTCCCGAGGCGGATCGGGCGTCCGTCCCGCGTCTGCCGCGGGAAGTGGTTCGCCCGCCCCTCGGACCCGATCTCCTCGGCGCAGCCGCCGTTGTCGGAAAGGAACACGACGAGGGTGTTCTCCGCCAGCCCGCGGCGCTCGAGGGTCTCGAGGATCTCGCCGATGCCGCGATCCATCTGCTCGACCATCGCGGCGTAGACGGCCATGCGGCGGGCCAGCCACTCCTTGGGCTCCGCGGACTCCCAGGGCGGAACGCGATCGTCCCGTGGGGCGAGCAGACCGATCTCGGAGAGGCGGCGGTGCCGCTCGGCGCGTATCGCGTCCCACCCCGCGCGGTAGCGCGCGACGTGCCGCTGGACGTCCTCCTCCCGGGCGTGCAGCGGCCAGTGGGGAGCCGCGTGGGCCACGTAGAGGAAGAAGGGCTTCGCCGGGTCGTGGTCCTCCAGGAACCCGACGGCAGCGTCGGTGACCGCGTCCGTGAAGTGGTAGTCCCCCTGCGGTGGGGGCAGCTCTTCGTCGTCCCGCATCAGGGACGGCGGGTTGTAGAAGCTCCGGATGCTGGCGAGGATGCCGTAGAAGCGGTCGAAGCCGCGTCGAGTCGGATGGTTGTGTCCTGGACCGGGCCACGGGGTCACGTGCCACTTGCCGGCCATGTAAGTGGAGTAGCCCGCCTCCCGGAGCAGCTCGGCTACCGTCGGGGTCTCCCCGTCGAGGTCCCCGGGGTACGTCCCGGGGCCGTTCAGGTGACCGATGCCGACGGCGTGAGGGGTGCGGCCGGTCAGGAGGCTGGCCCGGGTCGGCGAGCAGCGGGCGGCGTTGTAGAACCGGGTGAACCGCACTCCCTCGGCGGCGAGGCGATCGATGTGCGGCGTGGGGATCTCGCCGCCGAAGGCGCCGACGTCCGAGAACCCGAGGTCGTCGGCCAGCACCACGACGATGCTCGGCGGGCGAGGTACCTCGCGAGTCTCACGTTGGGTAGCGCAACCGGCGAGGGTGAGCACCACGGCCACCAGCGCGGTCTTCGCAGAGGCGTTTCCCATCCCCGACAGGGTACCCGCGCGCTGCCCTCCATGCAAAGCCGTGGATCGACGGCGAGGGGTGGGCGGCCTCATGCGAGAGCGGCGCCCCGCTCGCCGAGAAGCTCCCGCAGCACGGACCGGTGACAGCGGGTCTCGTCGCGACAGTAGCAGCCCACCGACAGCGGCGTCTGGTGGGACAGGGCTGCGAGCAGGTCGAGGACCCGAGCGCTCTCGGGCCTCTTCATCTCGGAACGGTAGCGCCGCGCGAAGGACCGCCACTCCGCCGGCGTCTCGGCGGAGAGCCCCAGCTTGACGAGCGCGGCGCTGGGAGCCAGGTGCGGCAGCCAGACGTCGTAGATGTCGCGAGCCGCGCGCTCGGACCGCGGCACTCCCCGGGGGGCGTGTCGCACCGTCCCGATCCGCAGCCCCTCCCCCCGAAGCCGTGGGCTCCCGAGCCTGACGATCCGAATCGCCACTTCCGCTCCTGTCGCGCCTGTCCGCCATCGAGCATAGCCCACCACTCCAGGGATTCCCGCAGAGCCACTCCCCTCGAGCGCCGAGGCGGTTGCGCAAGCCGCCGGACCGGGTATCCTGAGCCGCCTCCCAGGTCCGATGACCCGAACCCCCGAGAGCGCGGCACCGTGACCGCCGGAGCTCGCCCGGCCCTCGCCCCCGGGACGACAGAGGCCGCACACCTGCCCGTCGGGGTTCGCGCGCTGCTCGCGGTCGCCCTCCTGTTCTTCTTCCTCGTGGGCGTCAAGGGACTCGGGGACGGCTTCAACCTCCTCGGCCGGGATCTGCTCGGGGCCTTCTTCGCGGCCACGGCGAACCCCTTCGTGGGCCTGGCCGTGGGAGTTCTGGCCACGACCCTGGTCCAGAGCTCGTCGGTCACGACCTCCATGATCGTGGGCCTCGTGGCCTCGCCCGAGAGCCCGCTGCCTGTGGCCCACGCGGTCCCGATGGTCATGGGGGCCAACATCGGCACGACGGTGACGAACACCATCGTCTCCCTGGCCCATATGGGCCATCGGGACGAGTTCCATCGCGCCTTCTCGGTGGCCACGTGTCACGACTTCTTCAACTTCATCTCGGTCGCTGTGCTGCTGCCCGTCGAGCTCGCCACCGGCTACCTCGAGCGCGGCGCCGGCGCGCTCGCCGAGCGCATCGGGGGACTCGGTGGCTCCGACTTCGACAGCCCGATCAAGGTGGCAATCGGGGCGGGGCTCGCTCCGGCGAAGGCTCTCGCCGGTCGCTTCACCGACACCGAGCGAGGAGCCGGCGTGGTGCTGATCGCGATCAGCGGCGCGCTGATCGTGGGTGCGCTCATGATGCTCGTGCGCACGATGAAGTCGCTGATGCAGCGGCGGGTCGAGGAGGCCGTGCACCGCTTCCTGGGCGCCCGCGCACTGCTCGCCATGGCGATCGGGGCGTTGGTCACGGTCATGGTGCAGTCCAGCTCGATCACGACGGCACTGCTCGTGCCCTTGGCGGGGGCGGGCATGGTCAGCATCCAGCAGGCGTTCCCGATCACCGTCGGAGCCAACGTCGGCACGACCGTAACCGCACTGCTGGCCTCCCTCGCCATGTCCGGGGCCAACGCGGCCTCGGGCGTCCACATCGCCCTGGTGCACCTGCTCTTCAACGTCAGCGGGACGATCCTCGTCTACGCCACTCCCTGGACGCGGCGGCTTCCCATCGTCGCGGCGGAGTGGCTGGCGCGACAGGCGTTGCATTCGAGACGCTGGGCGCTGCTGTACGTCGCCATCCTGTTCTACGCGGTCCCGGCACTGTTGGCCGTCGCCTACAATCGGCTGTAGCCGTACGGGGGAGGGAACGATGCTCCGAGAGATCATCAGCATCTTCAGGGCCGACGATCCCCTGGCCAGCATGGCGGCCAACTACACCCGGATGCTCGAGCTGACCCGTGAGATGACCCTCAGCGCGGGACGCATCGGCCTGGACGGGAACGGAGCGCCAGCGGACCGAACCGGGATCTACGACCAGGACGTCCAGGTCAACAAGCTCGAGCGAACGATCCGGAAGCAGGTGGTGGCCCACCTCTCCGTGGAGAGCAACTCGCCGGATCTGCCCTACTGTCTGGTCCTGGTGGGGCTCGTCAAGGACGTGGAGCGGATCGGCGACTACGCCAAGAACCTCTCCGAGCTCGCGGAGCTCCACCCCGGTCCCCTGCCCCAGGACGACGTCGCCGCGGAGCTGCAGGAGATCCGCTCCCGGGTGGAGGAGATGTTCGGGGCCGCCATCGAGGTGTTCCACGAGCGCGACGCCGAGGCCGCCGGCGACCTGATCCGTGGCGGCCGCGCCGACGCACATCGGTGCAACGCCCTGCTGGGCCGGGTGGCCCGGGGCAGCCACTCCGCCGCCACGACGACGGTCCTGGTCCTCGCCTTGCGCTACTACAAGCGCATCGGAGGCCATCTGCTCAACGTGCTCTCGAGCATGGTGATGCCCCTGCACAAGGTGGACTTCTTCGACGAGGACGCCCGTCCCGTGGCGCCGGGCGGGAGTTAGCCTGATCCTCTCCCGACGCGGGCACGGTGGGTGTGCCAGCCGGGAAGCGCGAGGCTCCTCAGACCGCCGACGCCTCGGGGTGCACCCAGGGCTCGCGATACGGCCGCCTGAGCAGGCGGTTCGCCTCTTCGTCCCCGCGCACGAGGCCCTGCTCGGGGTCCCACTCGAGGGTGCGTCCGAGTCGCATCGCGACGTTGGCGAGGATGCAGGAGGCGCTCGAGATGCAGCCCTCCTCGATGTCCACTGCGGGCCGCTCGCGGCTCTCGATGCAGCGAAGGAAGTCCACCATGTGGCCGCGAATCGCCGGGGCGGCATGCTTCTCGAGCCGCTCCTCGGTCTTGTCCTCCGGGTACTCCTCCAGCTCGTAGACGACGTCCCCGTGGATCGGCTCCACCGCCGGGGTGCCCGCCGACCCGGGGCCACCTCTCCGGGCGGGCACGAAGTCGTAGCTCATCACGCTCGCCTTGAGCGTCCCCTGGTCGCCGTAGATCGTCGCGGCCCAGGGATAGTCCGGGTCGGGAGCAGTCCCCCAGCTCCGGTGCGTCCAGACCACCTCGAGGTCGTCGTAGTGGAAGGTGGCGGTCTGGGTGTCGGTGATGTTGGCCCTGCTCTCCTTGTCCACGAGGATGCCCCCGCTCGAGCTGATGCGCTTCGGCATGCCGAGATCCAGCATCCAGCGCACCATGTCGAACATGTGGACGCACATGTCGCCGACGATCCCGTTTCCGTACTCCATGAAGGCCCGCCAGCCCCGGGGATGCGCCCACTCGTTGTACGGACGCATGGGAGCCGGCCCCGTCCACATCTCCCAGTCGAGGTGCGGAGGCGGCGCCGTGTCGGGAGGGTTGCCCCGGGCGCGCATCGGGTAGTAGCAGCAGGTCTCCACGTAGGCCACCTTGCCCAGCAGTCCGGCGCGCACGATCCGGTCCCGGGCCTCGATCAGGTGCGGGGTGCTGCGGCGCTGGAGGCCCACCTGGACGACCCGCCCGTGCTTGCGGGCGGCGGCGAGCATCGCCTGACACTCCACCACGTCGACGCCGATGGGCTTCTGGACCCACACGTCGGCTCCCGCCTGGACCGCCGCGATCATGGGCAGCGCGTGCCAGTGGTCGGGGGTGCCGATCAGGACGACGTCGAGGTCCTTCTCGGCGAGCATCTCCCGGTAGTCCCCGTAGGTGCGGGGCTTCTTCCCCGACGCCTGGCGCGAGGCGACCAGCTCGGCGGCATCCGCGAGCATCCGGCTGTCGACGTCGCACAGCGAGACGACCTCGACGGGCGACACCTGGATCAGCCGGAGGAGGTCGCACTTGCCGTACCAGCCGGTGCCGATCAGTCCGACGCGCTTGCCGGGCTGCGCCAGCATCTCGGCGACGGCGGGCCGTGCGCTGATGGCCAGGGCGGCCATACTGCCGGTGCGAATGAAGTCGCGACGATTCATGGCATCCCCCTCGTGCCCCTTCTGGCCCGGCATCGTAACGTATCGGATCACCGTTAGCATGTGAGCGTGCTCGAAACCGCCCTGAGCCTCGCGCTCGTCGTCGCCCACGTCGCAGCGATCCTCGCGGTGCTCCTCGACGACCGGCGTCAGTCGAACGCTACTCTCGCGTGGCTCTTCGCACTCGTCTTCCTACCCGTGCTGGGCCTGCTCGCCTTCGTGTTGATCGGCCGCACCCAGGCGCGCCGCATGGCACGCCGGGCGGCCCTGGTCGCGGAGCATCTCCAACCCCTGGTGGCGAAGCACTCCGTCCTGAGCCGGCTGGACGTGAGCGACGCCAGCCGAACCGACTGGCGAACCCGAAGCATGCTGCGGCTCGGGGCCGCGCTGGCCTCGAGCCCGGCGAGCGACGGCAACCGGGCGTCGCTGCTCGTGGACGCCGCGGCTACCTACGCCTCCATGCGGGAAGCGATCCTGGCGGCCCGGGTGAACGTCCACGTCGAGTTCTACGTGTTCCGCGGCGACGAGACGGGGCGCGAGCTGCGGGACCTGCTCGTGGAGACGGCGCGGCGGGGAGTCGAGGTGCGCGTGGTGTGCGACGGCCTCGGGAGCATCGAGCTGCCGGGGGACTTCTGGCGGCCGCTCACCGACGCCGGCGGAAAGGCCGCTACCTACCGGCCGATCTGGCGACGGCTCGAGTCGCTGATCTCGTGGAAGCGGATCGACTTCCGCAACCACCGCAAGCTCGTCATCGTCGACGGGCGCGTCGGCTTCACGGGAGGGATCAACGTGGGCCGGGAGTACCTCGGCCTCGACCCCGCCCACGGTCGGTGGCGGGACACCCACCTCCAGCTCGAGGGACCCGCAGTGCTGTCAATGCAGCTCGCCTTCGGCGAGGACTGGCTCGTGGCGGCCGGGGAGACACTCGACTCGCCCAGCTACTTCCCCGAGCCGGAGCGCGCGGGGGACCCCGGAGCCGTCGTCCAGATCCTCGACTCCGGGCCGGACCGGGACTTCTCGGCCATCTCCTACTTCCACGTGCAGGCCTGCGCCCACGCCCGCCATCGGGTGTGGATCACCAACCCGTACTTCGTGCCGAACTCGGCGATCCGGGACGCCCTCGCAGCGGCGGCGCTCCGGGGCGTGGACGTCCGCCTGCTCCTGCCCGAGCGATCCGACAGCCCCATCGTCCGGCTCGCGGCCGGCGCCCACTACCCCCGACTGCTCCAGGCGGGAGCGCGGGTCTTCCACTACGCTCCCGGGGTGCTCCACGCGAAGACGATGGTGGTCGACAGCTGGGTGGCGACGGTGGGCTCCGCCAACATGGACATGCGCTCCTTCTACCTGAACTTCGAGCTGAACGCGTTCGTCTTCGAGACCGAGCTGGCGTCCGCCCTGGCCCGGCGCTTCGAGCTCGACCTGGAGCAGAGCGTCGAGGTGACGGCCGCCACCCTGAGGCGGGCGAGCCTGCCGCTCCGCCTGGCGCGGTCCGGAGCGCGGCTGCTGTCGCCGCTCCTCTGAACGGCCCGGAACCGTGAGCAGGAGATAAGATGGGCGGCCGAAGCCCTTGAGCTCTCCCCCGCCCTCGTTCATCGCCGCGGTGCGCCGTACCCTGGCGTACCTGAGGCCCCACCGGGCCCGCTTTCGCGCCGGAGTCCTGCTCACCCTGCTGGGGATCGCCCTCGACGTCCTGAAGCCGCTGCCCCTGGCCTTCGTCCTGGACGTAGTCCTGGGAGACCAGCCCGTGCCGGCCGCCCTGGCGGGGTTCGCCCGCCGCTACGGTCCGATCGGGCTGCTGGCGCTCGCCTGCCCGACCATCGTCCTGGTGAGCCTGGCGCGAGGAGCCGCCACCCTGGGCGCGAACCACCTCCTGATCCAGACCGGACAGCAGCTCGTCAACGGCATGCGCACCGACCTCTACGCGCACCTCCAGAAGCTCTCCCTGAGCTTTCACAAGCGCCAGCAGGCGGGGGACCTGCTGTACCGCGTGATGGCCGATACCCACTCGGCCCAGGGCGTCCTGATCAACGGCCTGCTTCCTCTGGCCAGCTCGGCGATCATGCTCGTCGGGATGTTCGGGGTCATGGTCCAGCACGACGCGCTGCTGGCGGTCGTGGCCCTCGTGGTTTGCCCGCCCCTCTACCTGGCGATCGGCCGCCTCTCCGGCCGCATCCAGGACCAGGCACAGGTGTCCCGGGCCGCGGAGAGCCAGCTCTACGCCCGGGCCGAGACCACGATCGGCGCAGTGCAGCTCGTGCAGGCCTACGGGAGAGAGCAGCGCGAGCTCGACGAGTTCCGCCGGGGCAGCGAGCACAGCCTGGCGCTCTCCCTGGCCCTTTACCGGTCCGAGACTGTGTTCGGCATGGTCGTCGACGGCGTCCTGGCCGTCGGCACGGCCGCGCTGGTGTTCCTGGGGGCGCTCCACGTGATGGACGGGAGCCTGCAGATCGGGGGCCTCACCATCTTCCTCTCCTATCTGCGCGACATGTACGCGCCGATCCAGGGGATCAGCTCGAAGCTCGCGGCGATCGCCTCTTCGTCCGCCGGCCTCACCCGCGTCTTCGCCGTGCTCGACGAGGTTCCGGACATCGCGGACCGGCCCGGGGCCCGGCCCCTGCCTCCCCTCCGGGGCGAGCTCCGCTTCGAGGGCGTGGGCTTCGCCTACGACCCCGCGCGGCCGGTCCTCGAGGACGTCGTGCTCGCGGTGGAGCCCGGCGAGACCCTGGCCCTGGTGGGCGCCACGGGGGCCGGCAAGACGACGCTGGCGAGCCTCGTGCTCCGCTTCTTCGACCCACAGGTGGGCCGCGTCACTCTCGACGGCCACGACCTCCGCGACGTCACCCTCGCGTCGCTGCGGGCGCAGGTGACCCTGGTGCTGCAGGACCCGATCCTCTTCGGCACCAGCGTCCGGGAGAACATCACCTTCGGCGCGGAGGTGCCCGACGCCGCGATCCGGGAAGCGGCCCGGCGCGCCGAGGCGGAGCCCTTCATCCTCGCGCTCCCCGAAGGCTACGACACCGTGCTCGGTGAGGACGGCTCGACGCTCTCCGGCGGCCAGCGCCAGCGGCTGGCGCTGGCGCGGGCCCTGCTGCGGGACACCCCGGTCGTGATCCTGGACGAGCCGACGAGCGCCCTCGACGTGGGGACCGAGGAGCAGGTCTGGCGCAACGTCGAGCAGCTGCTGCGCGGGCGCACCGCGATCGTGATCGCGCATCGCCTGAGCACCGCGAGGCGGGCCGACCGCATCGTGGTCCTGCAGGCCGGGCGCGTGGCGGAGCAGGGGAGCCACGAAGATCTGCTCGCCCGCCGCGGCCTGTACCACGCTCTGTGGGCCGTTCAGGGAGAGCGGCCCGGACGGGTCCCTTCGTGACGCGACGCCTGCGCCTGGTGGTCCTGGGCATGATGGGCCGCTGTCCCTTCGGGGGACAGACCTGGCTCTACCTCAACTGGCTCCGCGGCTTCGCGCGCCTGGGCTGCGACGTCTACTACGTGGAGGACGACGCGACCTGGCCCTACGACCCGCGCGTCGACTCGATCACCGACGACCCCAGCTACGCGGCCTCCTACCTGCAACGGGTCCTCGAGAGGATCGGGCTCGGCCGGAGCTGGGCGTACCGCCCCCGGCAGCGGCCCGGCGAGTGCTACGGAATGAGCGAGGCCGCTCTGCGGAGGCTCTTCGCGGAGTGCGACGCGCTGCTCAACGTCTGCGGAGCCACGATCCTGGACGACGACCACCGGCGCGCCCGGCGCCGCGTCTACGTCGAGACCGACCCGGTCACGAACCAGCTCGAGCTCGCGAACGGCGTCGTCAAGACCCGCGACGTGCTCTCGGACCACGACACCATCGCGACCTACGGCGAGAACTACGGCGCGCCGGACTGCGGCGTGCCGCTGGTCGGCCCGTTCGTGTACCTGAAGACGCGCCAGCCGGTGGACCTGGAGCTGTGGACCGACGCCTTCGACGACAGCGCGCGCGCCTGGGGCACCATCGGCAACTTCAAGCAGCAGGGGCACGACGTGGTCTGGAACGGCGAGACCTATTACTGGAGCAAGCACCACGAGTTCGTGAAGTTCCTCGAGCTGCCCCGCCGCCGACCCGAGCTGACCTTCGAGCTGGCCCTGAACGTGGACGACGAAGCCGACCGCCGCATGCTCGTCGACAGCGGTTTCCGACTGGCGAGCCCGCTGCGGGCTTCCCTCGATCCCTGGAGCTACCAGGAGCTGTTCCGCCGCGCCCGGGGCGAATGGACGGTCGCCAAGGACCAGAACGTGCGACTCCGCAGCGGCTGGTTCTCCGAGCGGGACGCCTGCTTCCTCGCGAGCGGGAAGCCGGTCGTGGCCCAGGCCACCGGCTTCGAGAACGTGCTCCCGACGGGAGAGGGCCTGTTCGCGTTCCGTACGATCGACGAGGTGCTCGCGGCCCTCGACCGCGTCGAGAGCGACTACCCGAAGGCGTGCCGGGCCGCCCGTGAGGTCGCGGTCGAGCACCTGGAGGCCACGCGGGTCTGCGCTCGCCTCGTCGACGACCTGGGCCTTTGAAGGCGGGGACGCGGGCCGGCGCGGTCGGGCGAGGGCCGGACCCGCGGCTTGCGGCGTGGCCCAGCCTCGCTCTCGCGCTGCTGCTGTTCCTCACCAAGGCGGTGCACTGGCGGCTGCCCGAGCCGACCTCGCGGCGGCTCGGGGAGTACGCCCGGGACCTGCTGGTGAGCAGCCACCTCGACGTGACCTTCGCGGTGCTGCTCGGCGGGGCGGCCGCCCTCGCGCTCTCCGCGGCGCGCGGGCGGCCCGGGCTCCAGCGCGGCGTCTGGAGCTGCTTCCTGGGAGCGGCCGCCCTGAGCGGAGCCTACGCGGTGGCGAGCGTGCAGATCTTCGCGTTCCTCCGCTCGCCCCTCACCTACCCGCTCCTCTACCTCGCGGGGGACATGCGGAACATGCGCTCCTCGATCGGCAGCTTCCTGAGCCCCGCCCTGGTCGCGGCGCTCGTCGCCGCTCCGGCCGCGCTGTTGGCCCTGGGTCGGGCGGCCCGCGCCTGGAAGCCCCCGCGCTGGACGTGGGTGCTGCCGCTGGTCGCCGCGGCGCATTTCGGCTACGGGCGGTGGGTCGCCGCGGGGCGCTGGAGCGACCGGGACGACCGCCTGATCGCCGAGAGCCCCCACATGGTGCTGATCACCTCCCTGGCGCGCGAGGCGTCGGGGGCAGGAAGCGAGCGCTTCGACGAGCCCTTCCCGCCGGAGCTGCTGGCCGACTTCGAGCCCGGCGCGAGCGCCGGAGGATGGGAAGGCGGTCCTCCTCCGCGCAACCTCGTGCTCGTCGTCCTCGAGTCGACCGGAACGCAGTACCTCGGCCTCTACGGCAGCCCCTACGAGACCACGCCGGTCCTGGCCAGCGAGGCGGAGCACACGATCGTCTTCGACGACCAGTACGCTCATGTCGGGATGAGCGCGAACGCCCTGGTCTCGATGATGCTCTCGATCCACCCCTTCATGACCTGGCGGGAATACCCGGCGGAGTACCCCGACTATCCCGGGACCACCCTGGCCCAGCGCCTGAAGGGCGCCGGGCTGCGGACCGCGTACCTGCACACCGGGGACCTCTCCTACGCGAACCAGCGGGCCTTCCTGGCAGGCCGCGGCTTCGACGCGATCCGGGATCGCTCCGACCTGGACTGCGCGGTGCCCTCGTCCTCGTGGGGCTGCGAGGATCGGGACCTGGTCGACGCGCTGATCCGCTTCGTGGACGAGGATCCGGAGGCCCCCTTCTTCGCCTGGGCCTGGTCAGCGCAGAGCCACCATCCCTACGAGCCGAGCCCGGATCGCCCGTTCGTGGACTTCTTCGCGGGGCGCGCCGTGCCCCCTGACGACTACGATCTCGGCCGATACCTGAACACGCTCCTCGAGGCCGATCGCCAGCTCGGCCGTCTGTTCGAGGCGTTGCGGGAGCGGGGGATCGCCGATGACACCCTGGTCGCCGTCACCGGGGACCACGGAGAAGCCTTCGGCGATCCCCACGACACCTGGGGCCACGGATCGAGGCTCTACGAGGAGAACCTTCGGGTTCCACTCATCCTCTGGTGCCCTCGACTCTTCTCCGGCGAGCGCCGGGACGTCGTGGGAGGGCACGTCGACCTCGCCCCGACGCTGGCCGAGATCATGGGGGTGGCCGGGGCGCCGACCTGGCAGGGGCGCAGCCTGTTCGCGCGGAGTCGGCCACCGCGGGCCTACTTCTACGCCGCGAACGACGACTACCTGCTCGGCCTGCGGGAGGGGAGCTGGAAGTACGTGTACAACGCCACCACGGGCCGCGAGCTGCTCTTCGACCTGGCGGCCGACCCCCGGGAGAGCGAGAGCCTCGCCGGGGAGCATCCGCAGCGGTCCCGCCGGATGCGGCAGCGCCTCGCGGCCTGGCGAGCCGCGGCGGAGGAGGATCTCAGCCGGGCGCGGCGCGGGGCGCCCGCACGACGGTGACGCGGTTGCGGGTCGCGTCGGCCACGTAGAGCCAACCCCGGGGACTCCAGGCGACCCGGGTGGGGGCGTCGAAGGCCTTCACCCTGCTCCCCTGCAGGGTGCGCATCGCGCCGTCGGGCCCCACCATCCTCACGCGCCCGTTGTAGTAGTCGGCGATGTAGAGCGTGACGCCGTCTCGCCCGGCCGCCACGGCGATGCCGGCCGGGCCGGCCAGGGCCGCGGTGGGAGCCGGCCACCCGTCTCCCCAGGCGGCGAAGGCGCCGCACCCCGCCACGGTGGTGATCTCACCTTCCGGACCCACGCGTCGCACCCGGTTGTGACGCATGTCGGCGATGTAGACCTCGCCTTCGGGGCCCAGCGCCACGTCGGACGGGCCATCCAGCGTGGCCTCCACCGCCGGCCCCCAGTCGCCGACGCTCCAGACGTCCCCGGTTTCCCCGTTTCCCGCGAAAGTGGACACCAGGCCGCTCGCCGCCTCCACCTTCCGCACCCTGTGATTCCCGGTGTCCGCCACGTAGAGGTCGCCGTTCGGCGCCGCGGCCACGGCCGTCGGCGTGTCGAAGAGCGCCTCCATCGCGGGGCCGCCGTCGCCGCCGAAGCCGCGTTCCCCCACCCCCGCGACCACCGACAACAGCCCGGTCGCGAGGTCGAGGCGCAGCACCCGGTCGTGCTCGGAGTCCGCGATGATCAGGCCGCCGTCGGGGGCGAGGGCCATGCCGCCGGGGGCGTCGAAGGGCGTCATCCCGCGGGGCCTCTCGACGACCCGGCCCAGCGTCGCGGAGAGCGCCTCGACCCGGCCGCGGCTGTCGAGCCGTCGGATGACGTCGTGGACCGAGTCCGCATAATAGACGTCGCCGTTGGCAGCGATCGCGATGCCGCCGGGAGACTGCAGCTCTACCGCGGGAGGTGCCCAGGGCAGCTCGCTCACCGACACCTGCCCTCTCACCACCTGGTCGGCGGCGGCCGGGAGCGAGCTGCGCAGCAGCCCGAACCCCGCGCCCAGCACCAGCGCCAGCAACCCGAGGGCCCAAGCCGAGCGCAGCCCCCGGCCGAGCCCGGCTCCCCGCTCCCGAACCCGGGGCTCCCCGGGCAGCGGGATCATTCCGGCGCTCGCGGTGGCGCGATCCACGGCCCGGCGCAGCGTGGATGACGCGTGCACGAGCCGGCCGAATGCCACGCCGGTCAGGGCCAGCGCGACCGCCATCGTCACCGCGGTCAGGAGTGGGAGCCGACCTGCGGAATCGGTGGCGATCGCCAGGGCGAGGGTTCCCACCAGCCCCGCCAGTGCCGAGCGTCCCAGGCCGGAGAGGCGCAGGCGGGAGGCCACCCGGGCGAGGATGCGACCGCGCTCGTGCTCCTCGACGGCGACCCTCAGGTCGACCCACGCCCAGGGTCCCAGGCCCACGCTCAGGTCGCGATCCAGGACCCACCCGTCGTCCACGGCGATGGACGGGACCTGCCGGCTGCGACGGATGGCCAGGGTGATCCCCTTCAGCAGCTCCTCGGCACTCGCCCACTGCTCTCCCCAGAAGCGGCGCGAGGGTGTGCGCAGCATGAACAGCCTCGCCGCGTCGCCGAACTCCGCCAGACCCGGAAGGTTGCGGCTCTCCGGGAGCCGGGGCGCGGGCTCCGCGCCGTCGACTGCCGGCGGGGAGAAGAGCCCCCGCACCCGCCCACGGAGCCGCGCCAAGGGCTGTAAGAAATGGAGCCACGCGATCATCCAGCGGTAGCGTCGTGCGCTCGCCCCGGGAGACAGCCCGCCGATGGGAGAGAGCCCCGAGATGTCGGTGGCGTCCGCGTACAGGCAGCACTTGGCCACCGTCGTCGCGAGCAGCATCCCGCCCACGGCGGCAGCCAGGGCGGCCCAGCCGAACTGCCCGGCGACGGCGGCGGCCGCTCCCGCGGTGAACAGCGCCAGCACGGCGCCCTGCCAGGCGACCGTGTGGGGCAGGTAGGCGAGGGCCCTCGCATCGGTGCGGTAGACGGACGGGAACGGGGCGGTCCCCCACACGCCGGCGTTGACGCGGGTCTCGGTGAGCGAGCGCACGTAGGGGAGCGGGCTGTAGAGCCGTCCCCGCCACAGCATCTGGCGGCCCTCGAACTTGTCCGGGTGGTGCGGCGCCAGCCACACCTCGCCCTCGCCGTAGCCGACCTGCTGCCGCCAGTAGGCCCGGACCGTCGAGCGGTGGTGGTGCCACACGACGGCCGCCGGCGCGAACCCGATGCGCCAGCCCCGGGCCTGGAGACGCCAGCAGGCGTCCACGTCGTCCCCGGCGCGCAGGAAGATCGGGTTGAAGCCGCCGATCGCGAGCAGGTGCTGACGTCGGAAGGCCATGTTGCAGCCGGGCACGTGCTCCGCGGTGCGGTCGTCGAGCATCACCTGGGTGGGTCCCCCCGGGGCCCGGGCCACGCACTGGGCCACCCAAGGATCGTCGGGGGGGACGACGTTGGGCCCTCCGGAGCCCACGACCTCGGGATCGGCGAAGGGCTGGACCAGGTAGCTCAGCCACTCGGGGTTGACCCGCACGTCGGCGTCGGTGTACGCGACGATCTCACCCGTCGCCTGGGCCAGGCCCGCATTCCGGGCGGCGGACAGCCCCCCGTTCGCCGGCAGGGGGAGGATCCGGAAGCGGTCGTCGGACGCGTAGCCGCGGGCGATGGCCAGGGTCTGGTCCCGGGAGCCGTCGTCCACGACGATCACCTCGAAGTCCGGGTAGTCCAGCTCTCGAAGGGAATCGAGGCAGTCTCGCAGGGTGTCCGCGGCGTTGTAGGCGCAGACCACCACGGAGACCCGCGGCCATGACGCGCGCTCCGGGGCGGGGAACGGAGCCTCGGCGAAGGCGTCCGCCACCGAACCGAGCGCCGGCTTCGGGCGGCGCTCCTCGTCCACCAGCCCGAAGCGCCAGTTGCGGACGCTCTCGCCGCCGCGCCACCACTCGTCGGTCCAGGCGTAGGCGAAGACGCCGCACGCCCCCGCGGCGAACCCCTCGCGGACGTGCATGGCGGTGATCGCGGCCTGGCCGGACTCTCCCTCCCGCAGGCTGTCGGCGCCGGCCTCGGCCAGCAGGAACGGCTGCTGCCCGGCGACGTGCTGGAGGCGGGCCAGGTACGCGCGCAGGTTCGCGCGGTCGTGGAGGTAGACGTTGAAGGCGCAGAGGTCGAAGCCCCGCGGCTCGAGAAACTCGGTGGGAGGGTAGTTGACGTAGGCGAGGCAGGCCTCGGGCGCCGACTGGTGGGCGGCGTCGGCCAGCTCGCTGAGGAAGCGCTCCACGCGCCGGGCGCCGTGCCAGCGAACGATGCCGGGCGGGATCTCGTTGCCCAGGGCGAACAGGAGCGCGGCAGGATGGCCGGCGAGGCGCCGCACGGCACCGGCCAGGTCCTGCCGGATGCTGCGAGCCTGCTCCGGGTTCTCGAGGAACGCGACGTGCTGGGTCCAGGGCAGGCCGATCATCAGCGCGAGGCCGTGGCGCGCGGCCTGGTCGAGCATCTCCTCCCGGGGCGGCGTGTAGAGCCGCACCGCGTTGAAGCCGTGGGACGCCATCAACTCGAAGTCCCGCTCCACCCGCTCCCGCGGGGGGAACTGGGAGCCGTCGGCAGCGGGGGCGAAGGTTCCGTAGGTCACGCCCTTGACGTAGAAGGGCCTCCGGCCGACACGGAAGAAGCGTCCGTGTACGCGGGGCCGCAACTGGCCCCCACGCTCGAGGTTCGCGGGGTCCGATAGCATGAGTTCGGGTCTGCGTCCGAAACGCGGTCATGGATTAGACTGCCGCCCGCACGACGCAGATCACACAAAGTTAACACGGGGCAGCCCCATTGGGTAGACAGGGGGAGCGCCACCGAGGTCGCCTGCCGGCTTCGGCCCCGAACAGCAACGGCTGCGCGCCCCTCCTATATAGTCAGCCGCGTGCGGAAGGCCCGCTTGCTGCTCGCCGTGGCGTGTCTCCCCCCCGCGGGCGCAGCGGCGCAGAGCACGACCGTGTTCAACCGTACCGGCTCCGGCGCCCGCGCCGCGGGGATGGCGAATGCGTTCATCGCCGTCTCCGACGACGGCACGGCCGCATCCTGGAACCCGGCCGGCCTCGCCCAGCTTCGCAAGCCGGAGCTGTCGGTCGTCAGCACGACGGCGGGTCAGGCGAACCGGGCCGAGGCTTTCCTGGCCCGGGACGAGCTGTCGATCTTCAGCCCGCTGAGCGCCTCGTACCACACCACCTACCTCGATTTCGCCAGCCTCGCCGTCCCGGTCACGCTGGCGGGCAAGCAGGTGACGTTCCAGGGCGCCTGGCGGCGCATCTACACCTTCGACTTCCGGGACAACCTCGTGATCGAGCGGGAGCCCCTGACTCCGGACGGGCCGCCCCGGACGCGTATCGAGGCCAACGCGGACACCGTGGGCGGCGTCGACCTGCTCTCCCTGGCCGGAGCCGTGAGGCTGACCTCGCGGCTCACCCTCGGGGGGAGCGTCAACTTCTGGCGGGGCGACTGGACCGCCGCGCAGAGCATCAGCGCTAGCTCGCCCTCGGGAAGCGAGCTCCCCGACTTCCGGACCACGGTCGATACGAACCGGATCCGGGGACACAACCTCAGCCTGGGACTGCTCCTGACCTACCCGCGCTGGAGCGTCGGCCTGGTCCACCAGGGGCCGATGCCGGGCCGGTACAGCGGGACCGTCGACGCCATCGACAGCGCCAGCCCCGATCGCGAGGTCGCCTCCCTCGACGCCGACCTCCGGTTTCCGCGCGCCGTGGGGCTCGGGGCCGCCTGGCGCCCGGCCCCGCTCTGGACCGTCGCGTTCGACCTCACCTGGGACGACTGGACTTCCGGCGAGCTGGATCTCGGGCTGGAGGGCGTCGAGCCCGTCAGCATTTTCGATGGCCAGCCCCGGGACCGGACGGGCACGCGCAACACGCTGTCCGCCAACGCGGGGGCCGAGCACCTGTTCCGGGGAGAGGGGTTCCTGGTGCCGCTCCGATTCGGGGTCGCCTGGGAGCCCCAGGGTCAGCGCAACCCGTACGTCCGCGACCCCGTGAACTTCGTCATGCTCGCGGCGGGGACCGGCTACAACACCAACTCCCTGAAGTTCGACGCCGCCTTCCAGTATCGCTGGGCCCGTTTCCAGGACGGCGACGACTTCAGCGTCGGGCCGAGCGACCCCTTCTTCCCGCAGGCCGTGGGCGAGCGCAACGTCAGGGAGTGGCGGGTCAAGCTCTCGGTGATCCTGCGCATCACCGACACCGAGAAGCTGCGCGGGGTGTTCGGGAGGATCTTCGGAGGCTGACGGATCGACTCCCCCGCCGGCCGTCGGCCGAAGGGCCGGCTCTCCTCTCCCTCCGCACCGCTGCAGCTCCCGAGTCTGGCTCGACGCCGCTATCATGTCGCGCGAGCGAGGTGAAAGGATGAGCTTGCCGAAGCGTCCGCTCGGGAAGAGCGGCATGGAGATCACCGCGGTCGGATTCGGGGCCTGGGCGGCGGGGGGCGGAGGTTGGGCCTTCGGCTGGGGTCCCCAGGACGACGACGCGTCGGTAGCGGCGATCCACCGCGCCGTCGAGCTGGGCGTGAACTGGATCGACACCGCGGCGGTCTACGGCCTCGGGCACTCCGAGGAGGTCGTGGGCCGGGCCGTCCGGGAGCTGCCCGCGGGGGAGCGCCCGCTGGTCTTCACGAAGTGCGGGCTGCGCTGGGACGACTCCCAGCCGATGTCGAGGCCCCGGCGGGTCCTGGACCCCGCGGCGATCCCGAAGGAGTGCGACAGCTCCCTGAAGCGGCTCGGGCTGGAACGGATCGACCTGTTCCAGTTCCATTGGCCGGACGAGTCGGGCGTAGCCGTCGAGGACTCGTGGGGCGCGCTGCTGAAGCTCGTCAACCAGGGGAAGATCCGCGCGGCCGGCGTCTGCAACTTCGACGTGCCGCTGCTGGAGCGTTGCGCGGCGGTCGGACACGTGACCTCGCTGCAGCCGCCGTTCTCCCTGGTCCGGCGCGGCGCAGCCGACTCCCTGCTCCCCTGGTGCGCGGAGCACGGGAGCGGCGTGGTCGTCTACAGCCCGATGCAGGCTGGGCTGCTGACCGAGCGCTTCTCGGCGGAGCGCGTCGCGAGTCTCCCGGAGGACGACTGGCGCCGCCAGGCGCCGTTCTTCCAGCCTCCCGCCCTCGAGGCGAACCTGGCGCTGCGGGACGCCTTGAAGCCCATCGCCCGCCGGCGCGGCGTCCCCACCGGCGCCGTGGCCGTCGCCTGGACACTGGCCTGGCCCGCCGTCAGCGGAGCCATCGTCGGGGCCCGCTCGGCGGAGCAGGTGGAGGGCTGGATCGGCGCCGCGGACCTCGCGCTGGACGACTCCGAGCTGGACGAGATCGCCGCGGCCGTGGAACGCACGGGAGCGGGGTCGGGGCCGGCCCGGCCGTAAGCCGGGACCGCACCCTGCTGCCTGGAGTGGACGGAGCGGGCGCGACTGTCCGCTCCGGATGACGCGGCGCGTCGCCCGCGCCAGAGGCGCTCGTCCAGACTCCCTTCGTATTCCGAGGCATCAGTCGAGCCGACGAAACGCAATCCGGGGCACGCATCTTGCTCCCTTGCGCGTCGTCTCGGGCACATCCCAGCGGGGCGGTCGAGGGAGGGCGGGTGAATGGGCTAGCGACCGTCGGGTACCGAGACGCCGATCGCGGCCCTGTGATGATGCGGCTCGGGGGCCTCGCCTGCGCGCTGGCCCTGGTCGCGTACCCGGCTCCGAGTGGGGCCCAGGACCACCAGCTCTCGGGCTTCGCCGGCTGGCGCTTCGGCGGCAGCGGTCAGAGCCCGATCAGCCGGCGTCAGATCGACATCGCCGGCGCGACCAGCTTCGGGGTGTCCGCCTCCCTGTGGATCTGGGGGCCGAGCTGGGTCGAGCTCCACCTCAGCCGGGCCGACAGCGTGGCGCGCCCGACGCTCTTCGCGAACGACGAACGGGACGTCGAGCTGACCTACCTCCATCTGGGCTACGTCCATGAGCTTCGCTCCGGCAGGGTCCGCCCGTTCCTCGGTGGCAGCCTCGGCGCCGCCCGGATGCGTGAGGGAGGGGACGAGCCGAGGAATCTCTTCTCCGCGGGCGCGGTGGTCGGCCTCCGTGTGTTCCCGAGCCGCCACCTCGGCCTGCGGGCGGACGGACGGCTGCTCCTCGTCGTCGGCGACGAGAGGCGCGGTCGCTCGCGGAGCTCACTCGGGAGCCGGGGGATCACCTTCGGGGGACCCGTCATCATCCAGGCGGAGCTGAGCGTCGGGCTCGTCGTCGCGTTCTGAGCTCTCCCCAGGTTCCCCTCTCGCTCCGGTTCACGGGCTGGTAGACTCCCGGGCACGAGACACAGGACAGGCGCCGGGCCTCCCGCCGCGCTGAGCTGCGTGGAGGTCGCCGGGCGAAAGGCTGGTGAGGGATGGTTCGCTTGATCGTCAACGGAGCCGAGCACCAGGTCGACGCCGACCCGCAGATGCCCCTGCTGTGGGCCCTGCGGGACGTGCTGGGGCTCACGGGGACCAAGTTCGGGTGCGGGATCGCCCAGTGCGGCGCCTGCACCGTTCACGTGGACGGCGAGGCGGTGCGCTCCTGCGCGCTGCCGATCGGCGCCCTCGAGGGGAGCCGGGTGACGACCATCGAGGGGCTCTCCCCCGACGGCCAGCATCCCCTCCAGAAGGCCTGGCAGGAGGTCAACACTCCCCAGTGCGGCTACTGTCAGGTCGGACAGATCATGAGCGCCGCCGCCCTCCTCGAGCAGAAGCCGAAGCCCTCGGACGAGGAGATCGACGACGCGCTCTCGGGGAACCTGTGCCGCTGCGGCACCTACCTGCGGATCCGCGAGGCGGTCCGGAAGGCGGCGTCGTGAGCCCCCGGATCGACGTCGTCGGCCGACGCGCCTTCCTCCAGATCACGGGCCTGACCGCCGGCGCCTTCGTGCTCGGGCTCCGCTCCGGTGGCGCCTTCGCCGCGGAGACGGCCGCGGACGCGGCGGGCTTCGAGTTCGACCTCTTCCTCAGCATCGACGCCTCCGGCGGCGTGAAGATCGTCGCCCACCGCTCCGAGATGGGACAGGGGATCCGCACGGCGCTGCCCATGGTGGTCGCGGACGAGCTGGAGGCCGACTTCGACCGGGTGGAGATCGTCCAGGCTCCGGCGGACGAGCGTTACGGCAACCAGAACACCGACGGCTCCCACAGCATCCGCGACTTCTTCGAGCCGATGCGCCGTATCGGGGCAACGGCCCGCCACATGCTCACGGCCGCGGCCGCCGCGAGCTGGGGCGTGCCGGTCGAGGAGTGCAGCGCCTCGATGCACGCCGTGCGCCACGAGGCCTCGGGGCGGACGCTGGGCTACGGCGAGCTCGCCGAGCGGGCCGCGGCGCTCCCGGCGCCCGACCCCGCCACCCTGAAGCTGAAGAGCCGCGACCAGTGGCGCTACATCGGCAAGGGGCGGCCGCTGGTGGACGTCTCCGATATCGTCACCGGCCGGGCGGTCTACGGGATCGACACCAGGGCCGAGGGGATGCTTCACGCGTCCATCGAGCACTGCCCCTCGGTGGGCGGCAAGCACACGTCCTTCGACGAGGCCGCCGCGCTGAAGGTGCCGGGGGTGCGCCAGGTCGTCGAGCTGGAGGGGCACGGGACCTCACCGGGCTTCCAGCCCCTGGGAGGCGTCGCCGTCCTCGCGGACAACACCTGGGCCGCCATGAAGGGTCGCGAAGCGCTGGCCGTCCAGTGGGACCTCGGGCCGAACGGCAGCTACGACTCCGCCGTCTACCGACAGAAGCTCGAGGAAGCCGCCTCCAAGCCGTCGAAGATCCTCCGCAAGCTCGGGGACGTGGACCAGGCGCTGACCGGCGCAGCCAAACGCCTCTCGGCCGACTACTACGCACCGCACCTGATCCACGCGGCCATCGAGCCTCCCGCGGCCCTCGCCTCCGTCGAGGGCGACAAATGCGAGATCTGGGCGTGTACCCAGAACCCCGTGGAAGGGGTCAACCAGGTGTCGACGGCCCTCGGCATCCCGAAGGAGAACATCAAGCTCAACGTGACCCTGATCGGGGGCGGCTTCGGCCGCAAGTCCAAGCCCGACTTCATCGTCGAGGCCGCGCTGCTGTCCAAGGCGGCGGGACGCCCCGTGAAGGTGACCTGGACCCGGGAGGACGAGATCCGCCACGGCTACTACCACTCCGTGAGCGCGCAGCACATGGAAGCCGGCCTCGACGCGGACGGCAAGACCGTCGCCTGGCTCCACCGCACCGCCTTCCCGTCGATCTTCACGACCTTCAACCCCGACACCGAGTATCCGCCGGACTTCGAGGTCGGGCTGGGCTTCACCGAGATGCCCTTCGCGGTCCCGCACCTGCGCCTCGAGGTCGCACCCATGAAGGCCCACGTGCGCATCGGCTGGCTGCGATCCGTCGCGAACATCTACCACGCCTTCGCCATCAGCTCCTTCGCAGACGAGCTCGCCCACGCGGCGGGGGCCGACCCCAAGGATTACCTGCTCTCGCTGATCGGAGAGCCGCGCCACATCGACCTCGCGGCCGAGGAGTGTGCCTACCCGAACTACGGCGCCTCCTTCGAGGACTACCCGATCGACACGGGTCGGCTGCGCAACGTGATCGAGATCGCCGCCCGGGAGGCCCGCTGGGGCCGGACGCTCCCAGCGGGTCGCGGTATAGGTATCGCCGCCCACCGCAGCTTCCTCACCTACGTCGCCGTCGTGGCCGAGGTCTCCGTGGACGACCGCGGCCGGGCGAAGGTGGAGGACGCGCACGTCGCCTTCGACTGCGGGACCTTCGTCAACCGCGACACGGTGGTCACCCAGGCCCAGGGCGCCGTGGTTTTCGCCATGAGCGGCGCCCTCCACGGCCAGATCACCGCGAAGAACGGAGCCATCGAGCAGTCCAACTACCACGACTACCCCCTGGTCACGATCGGGGAGACGCCGAGGAACATCCAGGTCCACCTCGTCGAGAGCGTGGCTCCCCCGGCAGGAGTCGGGGAACCGGGTGTTCCCCCCGTCGCTCCCGCCATCGCGAACGCGATCTTCGCGGCCACGGGGGAGCGCCGGCGGGAGCTGCCCCTCGGCCGGCGGGCCTGAGCGTCGGGAAGAACCACTCCCGTAGCGTCTCGGCGGGGAGGCCGGCGCTGGGGTCTGCAGTCGAGCGCGTCGGCCGCCATGCGCCGTTCCTGGTGGTCGCTCTGCCCGCCCTCGCCGCGGCCACCGACGCCACCCGGGGTCTCGCGTGGCCCTACGACGTGGACTTCTACCGGGAGATCGCCCAGGCGGAGGTCTTCGCCGCCGGGGACTGGGGGTCTGAGGCGTTCTACCTCGAGGAGCGCCTCTGGTACCCGCCCCTCGGCCCGGCTCTCGTGGCCACCGTGGCGGGCGCGAGCGGCCTCCCGATCCCCTTCGTCTACGCCCGCATCGGCCCCTTCGCGAACTTCGCCGCGCCGGTCTTCCTCTACCTGCTGGCGCGCCGCGCTTTCGGCCCGGTCGCGGCACTGGCCGCGACCATCGACTACATCTATCTCCGGGCGAGCTGGCTGCCGGGCTGGGCGGCGGGCTCGTACTCACCCTGGCTCCACGGCGGGAACCTGTCGCAGGTCTTCTTCCTCGGGAGCCTGTGGGCCTACCACGCGGCCCTCGAGCGCCCCGCGCGCCGGCGCTACGCCGCCGCGGGAATCGGGCTCGCGCTGGCGGCCCTCGCCCACGCCTCGGCGGCCCTGATCCTGGGCGGCGTCGTCGCGACGTCGGCGGTCCTCGAGCTGCGCCATGCCGCGAAGCGCCGGACCGCCGCCTGCAGCCACCTCCTGCTCCTGCTCTGCTCGGGGCTGGTCCTGGCGCCCTACCTCGCGCTGCTGGCGGGCCACTACTGGAACGGTGTGCTGAACGCGGCCCCCGCGCAATGGGTCTGGCACGGTGCCTCGAGCTGGAGCCTGGTCGCGCGCCAGCTGGGCTGGGCGCTGCTGCTGGTCCCGGTGGGTCTGTGGACGCTGGCGATGCGGCGGAGCGGCCGCGGTGAGCGCCTCGTCCTGCTCTGGCTCGGCATCTGCTGCGGCCTGATCGCCGCGAGCGCGGTCGTGTCCCTCGTCCCGCTCCACCACCTCGTGGCCTACCTGCGCCTGTGCCTCTCCATCGTCGTGGGGGTGGGGGCGGCGGCGCTCCTCGGGCGCCTGGTTCCCTTCCCCGGCTCCGCCGTCCGCCGCTGGGCACCGCTGGCGGCCGCCGGACTCGCCGCGGTGGCTCTCCTCCCCTCCTACGCCGGTCGGCGCGACCAGGGCCGGGCGCGGAGCACAGCCGAGCGCCTGGGCTCGCGCTCCAACCGCCTCGAGGCCTACGCCTGGCTGCGCGAGCACGCTCCGCCCCGGAGCGTGGTGCTCGCCAGCGACGAGCTCTCGATGCAGGTGGCGGCGCCGGCGGGCTGTCGCGTCGTGGCCGTCCCCTCCCTGTGGGCGAGCCCCTTCGTCGACAACGAGGCCCGGCGCCGCGACCGGAGGGCCCTGCTCGCCGCCCTCGAGGACGGCGACCCCGAGCGGTTCTGCGCGCTGGCGAGCCGCTACGGGCTGACCCACATCCTGCGCGCGCGGCGCGAGGGCCGCCTGCCCGGAGTCGGGGTCCGCCCCCTGCTGACTCGCGCCTTCGACAACGGCAAGATCTACGTCGAGTCGGTGGACGGATGCCCGACGTCGGCCGCCGACGCCGCCCGGGGCAGCTGAGCCATCTCGCCCGATCCCGAGCGCCTGCACCCAACCCCGGAATGGCCGGTGGCGGGCCGGGCGGGAGGACTCCGCGGAGGACCGCAGCCCTGCCGTGCCGAGCGAGGACCGCACGCGGAGCGCCGCCCGGTCCGCGAGCCGACAGCCACCGCCGGCAGCCAGCGCACCTCCAGCCTCGCCGGGTTTCCGGCGCCCGGTCCCGACAATCGGCTGCTACCATCGGCGGGCAGAATGCCGCTCCCGAAGGTCCTCCTCGACGTCCCCTTCCCCGACTTCCTCGAGGCCGTCTTCAGCGACGACTGCGAGCTGGTCCCCTGGAGCCTGATCGCCGACCGGGACCCTTCCCTCTCCGACGTGAAGGCCATCCTCAGCTACTCCCACACACCCGTGGGGGGCGCCGAGGTCGACGCGCTGCCGGCGCTCCGGGTCGTGAGCAACTACGGGGTGGGGGTCGACCACATCGACGTGGCCGCCGTGACGGACCGCGGCGTGCCGGTCGGCAACACCCCCGGCGTCGTCGACGGCGCCACCGCCGACATGGCTCTCGCCCTGATGCTGGCCGCGGCGCGCAACGTGGTGGAGGGAGACCGCTTCGCGCGGGGCCCGGGCTTCCTCGACCTGGATCCCGGCCGCATGCTCGGGCGCGACGTCTTCGGGGCGACCCTGGGCATCGTCGGAATGGGTCGGATCGGGAAGGAGGTCGCCCGCCGCGCCCAGGGCTTCGGGATGCGGATCCTCTACTTCCAGCGGCGCCGCGACGAGCAGGCCGAATCGCGTCTCGGGGTGCGCTACGCGCCGCTGTCCCAGCTCCTCTCCGAGTCGGACTTCGTGACGCTCCACGTCCCGCTGACGCCCGAGTCCCGGGGCCTGCTCGGCGAGGCCGAGCTGCGCGCGATGAAGCCGACGGCGTTCCTCGTGAACACCGCCCGGGGGGCGGTGGTCGATCCCGAGGCGCTCTCCCGCGCCCTCGCCGAGGGCTGGATCGCGGGCGCCGCGCTGGACGTCACGGAGCCGGAGCCGCTGCCCCGGGACCACGCGCTGCTCGGGCTCCCGAACCTGGTCCTGACTCCCCACCTCGGCACCGGCACGGTGCAGACCCGCGAGCGCATGGCCCGGATGGCGCTGGAGAACCTCCGGGCCGGGCTGGAGGGCTCACCGCTGCCGTATCCCGTGTCGGCCTGAGGCCCGCGGCGTCCAGGGACGCCTGTGCTATCGTCGGCCTCCCGAGCCATGGTCCTGCTCGCCGCCCGCGCACCCAAACCGAAGCCCGCCGACCTGACCCGGGTCTACGACGCCGTCGTCGTGGGCTCGGGGGCGGCGGGAGGGATGGCCGCCCACGTCCTCACGTCCCAGGGCCTGGACGTGCTGCTCCTCGAAGCGGGAAAGC
>Ga0299906_10000800_pt1 | contig 28149 bp, 28 predicted proteins | sample RVTome_14_FD_200259 | JGI IMG/M metagenome (GOLD analysis project Ga0299906, IMG submission 200259) | Soil microbial communities from uranium-contaminated site in the Upper Colorado River Basin, Wyoming, United States - RVT145D125 (version 2) ...
TGCACCGGCGGCCGTCGAAGTCCACGATGCCGTCGTCCCGGCGGGAGAGGGCCACCGTCGGGCAGATGGTCACGCACGGCGCGTCGTCGCAGTGGTTGCACCGCAGCACCGAGAAATAGCGCCGGGTGTCGGGGAACGTTCCCTTCTCGACGTACTTCACCCAGGTGCGGAAGGCGCCCAGCGGCACCCGGTTCTCTTCCTTGCACGCCACCGTGCAGGCGTGACAGCCGATGCACCGCCGGTGATCGATCACGAAGCCGTACCGCACGCGATCACTCCCTCACGGAACGAGCAGATCCCACCAGACGCGCACCGCCGACAGCATGACGACGCCGACCAGCACGAGGCGCAGGGCACGCCCCGAGAACCGGCGGCTGACCAGCGCCCCGAACCGGGCTCCCGGCACGGCTCCCAGGGCGACGGCCATGGTCGGCTCCAGCGGCACCTGGCCGGTCACGAGCTTGCCGGCCACCCCGGCCGTGGCGGCCACCGCGGTTATGGCCAGCGAGCTCCCGATCGTGACCCGGATGGGAACACCCACGAACACCATGAGCAGCGGGACGAGGAGAAACGCGCCGCCGGCGCCGATGAGCCCCGCCATCAGGCCCACCGCCAGGCAGACGACCATCGCGCGAGGCCGGCTGAACTCGACATGCTCGGCGAAGATGGGCTGACCCACCGTCTCCACGGGCACCAGCAGGAGCGCCAGGGCCGCCAGGATCATGAGCCCGAACACGAGCAGGAGAAGGTACTGGCTGGCCCAGGCCGAGGCGATGGCCCCGGTCAGCGAGCCCAGCGCCATGGCAGCGCCGCCGACCAGGGCGAGGTCCATTTTCACAGCGCGCAGCCGGCGATGCACGACGACACTGGAGGCGGCGGCCACGAACACCTGGACCATCGTGACGGCGGCCACCGTCTTCATGTCGAGGCGGCCGACGCCGAGCAACGGGGGCCCGTAGAGCAGGAGCGGGATCATGATGATGGCGCCGCCGACGCCGACCAGGCCCGACAGGAAGGCGCCGATCAGGCTGAGGCCCACCAGCACGCCCAGGAGCGCGGCAGTCACGTGGCCGGAAGCTACCTCAGGCTCGAGTAGTACGCGGCCACGTCGGCCAGCGCCGCGTCGGGGATCGCCTTCAGCGCCGCCTTCATCTTCGTCAGCTCGGCGTCGCCGGGGCTGCGCTTGTCCGCCTTGAACAGGAGCAGCTGGTTGCGCAGGTAGGCGGCCGGCTGGCCGGCGATGCGCGGGACGAGCTTGGCCGGGTCCCCCTGCCCCTGGGGGCCATGGCACGACGCGCACTGGGTGGCCGCGGCACGCCCGCGCTCGGCGGCGGCGCGGTCGGCCTTGATCGGCGTCGGCTCGCGCCGCTGGGCCGCGAAGTAGGCGGCGACCTCGTCCACGCCGAGCAGCTTCACCTGCTTGGCGAACGGCTCCATCTCCGGCGACACCCGCCTGCCCGTCGCGTAGTCCTCGATCGCCTTCTTGAAGTAGGCGGGCGTGAGCCCGGCCAGGATGGGCACCGCCTCCACGCGGCTGTTGCCGCCGAAGCCGTGACACGCGCTGCACGTCATCGCCTGGGCATAGCCCGGCGCGTCCAGCGGCCCCGCCGCCACCGCCCCGGTGAGTCCCGCCACCAGCGCGAGCGCCATACCGACCACCACGGACTCGCGGATCATCGTCGCCCCCCTCCGCGCCGGCCTAGCCAAGGATGTCCGCCCAGATGCTCTTGGCCCACCCCTCGGCGTGCTGCGCGTAGAGCGTGGAGTGGCCGGGCGTCAGCTTCATCTCGACCTGGACCACCTTGCCGTTCTCGATCTTGTAGGCGTTGACGACGGCCATCGCCTCGCGGTCGTTGACCCAGGAGTAGCAGGTGTTGACGGGGGGCACCGGCGGCGCCGGCCGCCCGCTCAGGAGGCTCACGACCGCGTTCGCGCAGATCTTGCCCATGGCGTTGGCGATGGTGCCCGACTTCGGCACCGGCAGTCCGGTGGTCGCGTCGCCGATGACGTGCACGTTCCGGTGCTTGACCGACTCGTACGTCACGTGATCGACCTCGCACCACCGCTTGTCGGCGGCGACCAGGTCGGCCTGGACGGCGACCGCGCCCGCCCGCTGGGGCGGGATGAGGTTGATCACGTCGTAGCGCACCTTGTCGCCGAAGTCCGTCACGACCTCGCGCACGCCGGGGTCGACCTTCACGACCTTGCTGGAGGCCCGGTACTCGATGTTCGGGTAGTCCTTCCAGGCCGCGCGGAAGAGCCCGGCCTTGGAGACGATGTTCTGGTTGGCGTCCAGCACGATCAGCCTGGCCTTCGGCTTGTGGTTCTTCAGGTAGAAGGCCACCTGGCAGATCCGCTCGTAGGGGCCGGGGGGGCAGCGATAGGCGACCGGCGGCACCGTGAGCACGAAGACGCCGCCGTCCGGCATCGCGCGCATCTGCCGGGCCAGCTCGACGGTCTGCGGGCCCGCCTTCCACGCGTGCAAGACCCTGTCCTGGGCCGCGGCGAGCCCCTCGACCTGGTCGAGCAGGAAATCGACGCCGGGCGAGACGATCAGTCGGTCGTAGGCGAGGTCGCCGTTGCCCACCCGGACGCGCCTGCCGCCGGGGTCGATCGCCGTGGCGGCCTCGTGGCGGACCTTGACGCCGTGCTCGCGCAGCCCCCCGTAGCCGAAGGTGAGGGCGCCCAGGCCGCGCGCGCCGCCGAGGACCAGGTTGCTGAAGGGACAGGAGACGAATCGCGGGTTGGGCTCGAGCAGGATCACCTCGATCGAGGGGTCGGCCAGCCGCACGTACTTGGCGGCGGTGGCGCCGCCCCAGCCGCCGCCCACGACGACGACGCGCCGGCCGCTCCTGGCGTCGGTCTCGCCGCGCGTGCTCGCGCAGCCCGCGACGCCGGCGGCGGCCAGCGCCCCGGCGCCGGCCCCGGACGCCTTCAGGAACTCCCTGCGAGTCATCCGCGCCATGGCCGCCCCTCCCCTCGTGCGCCGGTAAAATACACGTCCGCGTCCCGCTAATCCAGCGCGCTGACGATCCGGGCGTCCTCGTTCCAGGTGGCGAGGAGCGCCCAGGCGGCCAGCACCGCGAGCGTGAGGACGAGGGCGCCGCCCCAGCCGAGCGCCGACGGCAGGAAGACCGCCCAGCCCAGCTTGCCGAGCGCCCCCGCCTGCACGAGGGCCAGCCGCGCGAGCGAGGCGCCCAGCGCGAAGCCGGCCAGGGCGACCCAGAGCTTCACCTGGCCCTCGCCGGCCCGCCAGATCGAGCCGGCGCCGCAGCCGCCCGCCAGCGTCATGCCGACGCCGAACAGCGTGCCGCCGGCCAGCGCGCCGATGCCGGCGCCCGGGAACACCCAGTCGCCCCGGTCCTTGAGGTCGGCGAACTTGAGGATCGCAAATCCCAGCGTGCTGACCGCCAGCGCCAGCGCGGCGGCGCGGGTGTGCTCGGCGTCGCCGGTCATGAACGGCTCGCGGAACGCCCGGACCAGGCAGAAGCGCGAGCGCTGGAAGACCACCCCGAAGACGACCCCGAAGAGGAGGAACACGCCCTGGGCGTGGTACCCCGTCCGCGCGTACACGAACGGCAGGACGAGGAGGGCGACGACGAGCAGCAGGCCGGCCAGCGGCTGGCGGCTGGGCGTGTCGGCCGCCGGCGCGCCGTACACCCGCGCGGCGCCGCTCGACCACCCCGGTCGCCGCTCCATCTCCCAGACGAGGTAGCGCAGCCCGAGGAAGGCGCCGAGGCCGAGGCCGAGCATCATGCCGAAGCCGGAGAGGCTGAGCGCGCTCACCGCCGAGAAGAAGCCGCCGATGTTGCAGCCGAACGCCAGCATCGCGCCGGCCCCCATCAGCAGGCCGCCACCGGCGCCCTTCACCATCTCGCCGCGTGGGGGCACGCGGAGGGCGAACTCGCGGCTGAGCAGCGCGGCGGTGAGACCGCCGAGCAGCACGCCGAGGTTCAGCAGCGAGCCCGAGTAGAGCCACGGCGCGAGGAGGTCCGGGCGGTGGGTGAGGCCGAGGCCGGTGAGCGCCCAGTCACCCCAGTTGCGCAGGCCATCGGAGGCGGTCCACGGCCGGTCGAACGCGAAGAGGAAGACGTTGAGCGTCGCGACGAGGACGGCCGCGCCCCAGACGGGCCAGGGCCGGCCGAAGGCGGCGGCATACTGCGCCGAGAGGGCCGGGCCCATCAGCCGGCGGTCACTGCGCGCGCTGGACGAGGAAGCGGAGCACGACGCCCGACTGCGACTGCTCGACGATACGATGGCCCGTGCGGAGCGCGAAGGCCTCGAGGTCGCCCGGCGCGCCCGGGTCGGTGGCGAGGACTTCCAGCACGCCGCCCGGCGCCACGTCCGTGATGGCTCTGGCCACCTTCATGCTGGGCCACGGGCAGGACAGCCCGCGGCAGTCCACCACGAGGGGCGCGGCGGCACGAGCCGGCTCGATGGCGGCGGCGGGCGCCGGGCCCTGCCGCGTCACGCTGTAGCCCGCCTTGGCCCAGGCCGCCATGCCGCCGGTGACATTGTGCAACCCGCCGAGCCCCTGGCGCTGGAGCGCGCTGATCACCGCGCTCGAGCGGAGGCCGCCCGCACAGACCACGGCCTTCGGCCGGCCCTCGACGATCTCGGCGCGACGCGCCACCGCCTCGAACATCGGCAGGTGCAGCGCGCCGTCGATGTGACCGTCGTCCCACTCGGAGGGCTCGCGCACGTCCACCACCACCACGTCGCGGCCCTGCTCGAGCCAGGCGGCGAGGTCGTGCACGGTGATCTGCGGCACCGTCTCGACCGGCAGCCCCTCGCTCCGCCACTCGACCATGCCCCACTGCAGGAAGCCGGCGACGTCGTCCACGCCGACGCGCGAGAGCGCGGTCACCGCGCGGTCGACGTCGGACGGCGCGCCCATCAAGAGCACGGGCGCCCCGGACGGGGCCAGCCCGGCCACGCGCTCGGCGAACTGGGGGCCGTCGATCCAGACGTTGACCGCCCCCGGCACGTGGCCCTCGCCGAAGTCGGCGACCTCGCGCAGGTCCAGCACGAACGCGCCCTGCGCGAGCGCCTCGCGGGCCTCGCGGGCCGAGTACGGCCGCGGCTTGGCCGCCGCCAGCGCCACCAGCCCCCGGTTCTTCGCCACGATCTTGTCGAAGGCCGCCGGCTTGGGCGGGATGCCGGCCATGATGAAGTCCACGAACGCCCGCTTGTCGTCGTGGCGGAACGCGGGGTTGAACCGCCGCTCGAACCCGATCGTCGACCCGCTCTTGGCCGACATCGCCTTGCCGCACGACGAGCCGGCCCCGTGGGCCGGGTAGATCTCCACGCTGTCCTCGAGCGGCAGGAGCACCCGCCGCAGGCTCTCCCAGATGTCCTCGGCCGCGGTCGCGCCGCCGAGGTCGGGGCGCCCGACCGACCCGACGAAGAGCAGATCGCCGGTCAGCACGAACCACGGCTCCTCGCTGCGCGCGTGGTCGGTCACGAACAGGCAGATCGAGTCCGGCGTGTGGCCGGGGGTGTGGGCCACCCGCACCTCCACGTTGCCCACGCGCACGGTGGACCCGTCGCGGAGCGCCTCGTGCTCGAACGCGACCCCGGCCGCGGCGTGGACGTGGATCGCCGCCCGGGTGGCGGCGGCCAGGTCGCGGTTGCCGGAGATGTGGTCGGCGTGGGTGTGGGTCTCGACGACGTGGGCGATGCGCAGCCCTTTCTTCCTGGCCAGCCGGAGGTACTCGTTCACGCGGTCGCGGCCGGGGTCGACGACGATCGCCTGGCCGGCCTCCCCGCACCCGATGAGGTAGGACAGGCAGCCGGAGTCCTCGTTCACGAGCTGCTGGAAGATCATGGCGCCCTATTCTACGCCCGGCCCCGGCCGCCGCCTCAGTGCTTCTCGGCCTTTTCCTTCTCGGCCCTGGCTTCCTTCACGATCTTCTCGGCCAGGAACGCCGGCACCTCCTCGTAGTGGGAGAACTCCATCGAGTAGCCGCCGCGGCCGCCCGTCATGCTGCGCAGGCTGGACTCGTAGGTCAGCATCTCGGCCATCGGCACCGTGGCCCGCACGGAGGCGGTCTCGCCGGCCGGCTCCATGCCCACGATGCGCCCGCGCCGCGAGTTCATGTCGCCGATGATATCGCCGGCCGCCTCGGCCGGCGTGGTCACCTCGACGTTCATCACCGGCTCCAGCAGGATGGGGTGCGCGTCCATGAACACTTTCTGGAGTCCCATCGACGCGGCGATCTGAAACGCCATGTCGGAAGAATCGACGTCGTGATAGGAGCCGTCGTAGAGCGAGACCTTGAGGTCGACGATCGGGTAGCCGGCCAGGATGCCGCGCTTCATGCACTCGCGCACGCCCTTCTCCACCGAGGGGATGAAGTTGCGCGGCACCGCCCCGCCGAAGATGTCGTCGACGAACTCGAAGCCGCCGCCGCGCGGCAGGGGCTCGACGCGCAGCCAGGTGTCGCCGTACTGCCCGCGCCCGCCCGTCTGCTTCTTGTACTTGCCCTGGCCCTCGGCCCGGCCCTTGACCGTCTCCTTGTAGGGGATGCGGGGGGGCAACAGGCTGACGTCCACGTTGTACTTGCGCTTCATGCGCTCCACCGTCATCTCGACGTGGAGGCTGCCGACGCCCGAGATCAGCAGCTGCTTGGTCTCGGGGTCGAAGTGGTGGTGGACGGTCGGGTCCTCCTCGCCGATGCGCGAGAGCGCGATGGAGATCTTGTCCTCGTCGCCGCGGGTCCTGGGCTGGATCGCGAAGTTGATGGCCGGCTCCGGGAAGGTGATCCGCGGCAGCTCGAAGGGCTGCGCCTCGTCGCTCAGGGTGTCACCGGTCTGGGTCTCCTTGAGCTTCTGGGCGACGCCGATCTCGCCGGGGCCGAGGCCCTCCACGTTCTTCTGGGTCTTGCCCTGCAGCCAGGAGACGTGGCCCATGCGCTCCTTGACGCCGCGCGACGGGTTCAGCAGCGTCGAGTCGCTGCGCAGCGTGCCCGAGTAGACGCGGAAGAGGGAGAGCTTGCCGATGTGCGGGTCGGACAGGGTCTTGAACACCAGCGCGCTGACCGGCGCCTTGGGGTCGGCCGCCCGGGTGCCGGCCTGCCTGGCCTTGAGGTCGGTGCCGCCGGCCTCGCCGCGATCGGCCGGCGACGGGAACTCGTGGACGATGAGGTCGAGCAGCGCCTGGCTGCCGATGCCCCGGGTGGCCGCCGCGCACAGGACCGGCACGATCCTGCCCTGGCTGATGCCGCCCCGCAGGGCCTCGAGCATCTCGGCCTCGGCCAGCGAGCCCTCCTCGAGGTACTTGGCCAGCAGGTCGTCGTCGGTCTCGGCGGCGGCCTCCACCAGCTTCTCGCGCCACTCCTTCACCCGCTCGGCCGCGTCCGCGGGGACGGCGGCCTCGCTGGCCTTGCCGTCGGCGAAGACGGTCGCCTTCTGGGTCACCAGGTCGACGTAGCCGTGGAAGCCGCTCTCCTCGCCCACCGGGAGGTGCACGGGGACGATCCGCCCCTTGAGCCGGCGGCCGAGCGACTCCAGCGTGCGGAAGAAGTCGGAGCGCTCGCGGTCGAGCCGGTTGACGACGATGGCCCGCGGCAGCTCGAACTCGCTCGCGAACTTCCAGACCTTCTCCGTCTGCACCTGCACGCCGGCCACCGCGTCCACCACCACCACCGCGGCCTCCACCACGCGCAGGCCGGCCCGGGCGTCGGCGATGAAATCGCCGTACCCCGGCGTGTCGACCAGGTTGACCCGGTGCCCCTTGAAGTCACAGTAGGCGATCGCGGTGTTGATGGAGATCTTGCGCTTGATCTCGTCGGGATCGAAGTCGGTGGTGGTGCCGCCGTCGTCGACCTTCCCGAGCCGCGTCACGGCGCCGGCGGTGAACAGCAGCGATTCCACCAGCGAGGTCTTGCCCACGCCCCCGTGACCGACGACACCGACGTTGCGGATCTTTCCCGTTTCGATCGCCATGACCGGGCCTCCTGGACAAGCGATGCGGTGGGGCGAATGCTACCACCGAACCGGGACCGGGTTAAGCCCCGAGCGCCCCGCGGACCCGGGCCCCGACCTCCTCGTCGCTGCCGCTCAGGTCGATGGGCGTCGGCAGCTCGGGCGGCGCGTACTTGATGCCGGCGCCGGTCAGCATGACGACGACCCGGGCGTCGGCCGTCACCCGCCCCCCGTCCTTCATCACGCCGAGTGCGGCGACCACGGCCGCCCCCTCCGGCGAGGTCCAGACACCCTCCAGGCGCGCGAGCAGGTGCTGGGCCTCCACGATCGCCCGTTCGCTGACGGCGATGGCGTCCCCGCCCGAGTCGCGCAGGATGCGCAGCATCTGGCGCCCGGCAAAGGGGGACGGCACGCGGAGGCCGGCCGCGTCGGTGGTGGGGTGCTCCCAGGCCGACGTCGTCTCGGCCCCGTCGCGAAACGCCTTCACCACCGGCGCGCAGCCCTCGGCCTGCACGGCGACGAAGCGCGTGCGGCCGGCGACCCAGCCGAGCTGCCGCAGCTCCTCGAACCCCTTGGGGATGCCGACCAGGCCGGTGCCGCCGCCGGTCGGATAGAGGAGCACGTCGGGCAGGGTCCAGTCCAGCTGCTCGGCCAGCTCGAGCCCCATCGTCTTCTTGCCCTCGAGGCGGTACGGCTCCTTCAGCGTCGAGAGATCGAACCAGCCGATCTGGGGCGCGACCGCGGCCACGATCCTCCCCGCCGTCGCGATCGAGCCCTCGACGGTGAACACGCGCGCCCCGCCGAGCGCGGCCTCGGCGACGGCGGCCGGCGGCGTGCCGCGCGGCACGATCACCGCGCACGGCAGCCCGCAGCGCGCCGCGTACACGGCGGCGGCGCCGCCGGCGTTGCCCGCCGACGGGACGATGAAGCCGCGGGCGCCGAGCGTGCGCGCCCGGGTGATCGCCATGCCGAGGCCGCGGGCCTTGAAGGAGCCGGTGGGGTTCTGCCCCTCGTCCTTGCCCCACAGGTGGCGCAGGCCGAAGTGCGCCGCCAGGCGCGGCAGCTCGAGCAGCGGCGTGCCGCCTTCCCCGAGCGTGACCGGCTCCTCGCGGTCGTCGAGCGGCGTCAGCTCGCGCAGGCGGTACATGCCGGGCGGCCGCCGGCGCAACGCCTCCCTGGTCACAACCGCCTTCACGCGGTCGATGTCGTAGCGGACCGCCAGCATCTGCCCGCACCGCTCGCACACGGTGAGCGGGCGCTTGGCGTCGTGGCGGTGGCCGCAGACCGTGCACTCGACGTGGCTGACGAAGCTCACCGGCTAGTTGGGCGCCGCGACCGTGTTGGCCAGCACGCCGATCCGCTCGACCTCGGCTTCCATCGTGTCGCCGGCTTTCAGGAACGTGCCGAGCGCCGCGCCCACGCCCTCCGGGGTGCCGGTCGCGATGACGTCGCCCGGCTGGATCGTGAAGCCCTGGGACAGGACCGCGATGCACTCGTCGACCGGGAAGATCATCCGGGACGTGTGGCTCGACTGGCGCGTCTCGCCGTTGATGCGCATGGCGACCGCCAGCGTCTGGGGGTCGGGGATCTCGTCGGCGGTGACCAGCACCGGGCCCATCGGACAGAAGGTGTCGAGCGACTTGCCCTTGAACCACTGGCCGTGGCGCTTCTGCAGATCGCGGGCGGTCACGTCGTTGACGATCGTGTAGCCGAACACGTGTGCGAGCGCCTGCGCGCGCGGGATGTCCCGGCCGGCCGTGCCGAGCACGACGGCCAGCTCGACCTCGTAGTCCAGCTCGCGGGTGGCCGCGTGGTGGATCACCGCGGCGCCCGGCGCCACCACCGTCTCCGGCGCCTTGGTGAAATACACGGGATGCGGCGGCGCCTCGGCCCCGCGCTCGGCGGCGTGCTCCTTGTAGTTGCGGCCCAGGCAGAAGACGTTGCGGGCCGGCCGCGGGATCGGCGCCTCCAGCCGCGCCCTCGCCGCCGGCGCGCCCAGCTTGCGCTCGACCAGCGCGCCGACGCCGTCGCGCCCGAGCATCGCCTCGCCATGGCCGAGCGCCTCCCGCGCGGCGGCCAGGGCGTCCGCTCCCCCCTGGATCAGCGCCAGCATCGTCCCGGGAAAGCCGCCGCGGCCGCGGCGGACGGTCCCGCGCTCCCGCGCGAGATCGCCGGCGAGCGCCCCGAGGTCGAGCACCGCGTCGCCCGCGATCGCCCCCACCCGGGGCCGGGACGATCCCGTGCGATAGGTCACGAGTCGCATCGCCTCACCGTCCCTTCAGGACCACGACCAGGACCGGGCCGGCTGCCTGGTCTCGTTCACCGAGTAATGAACGACGCCGCGCGGCGCCCACTCGACCTCCCCTCGGCCCACCACGCGCTTGCCCCGGCCCTTCGTCACCACCGCGAACTCCCCCTCGATCACGTACGCGAACTCGTCCACCGGCGCCTCGTGCTCCTCCCCGCGGAACCCCGGCGGAAACACGAACTCCACCACCGTCACCCGCTCGTTGTCGATCAACCACCGCTCCCCCACCTGTCCCCCCGGCCCCTCGGCCGGCGCCACGAGGATCATTCCGAACACGACGACGAGTGCAACCGACCCGAAGCCGGGCGTGGCGGGACGTACGTGCTTCACGCAATGACCTCCTCGCAGGATGAACGGCCGCTCCGAGCGCCGGCTTCGCCGGCGCAATCCTGGTTCTAGGGGGAGGCAGGGAGGAGTGCGCCGAAGGCGCGCGACGACCGCCGGAAGGGGGACGAAGTCCCCCTCCGGGTCAAATGCTCCTCCGCATCGCCGTCCGCTCGGGCAGCGTGAGGCCGCGGTCGCGGGCCGCGTGGGTCAGCTCCTGGGGCAGCGCGAACCGCACGTCCTCCTCCACCACGTGCACCTCGCGCACCTTCACGCCCTCGCCCCGCAGGGCCTCGACCGCCTGGGACACCAGGATCTCGGGGGTCGACGCCCCGGCCGTGATGCCGATGCGGGCGGCGCCGGCCAGCCATTCGGGACGGATGTCGCCGACGTCGTTGATCAGGTAGGCGCGGGTGCCGGCCGTCCGGGCGACCTCCACCAGCCGCTTGGCGTTCGAGCTGTTGGCGGCGCCGATCACCAGCAGCACGTCGACGTCGTCGACCAGCCGCTTCACCGCCGTCTGGCGGTTCTGGGTCGCGTAGCAGATGTCGTCGCGCGAGGGACCGACGATCTTGGGGAACTTGCGGCGCAGCGCCTCGATGACGTCGCGGGTGTCGTCCACCGACAGCGTCGTCTGGGTCAGGTAGGCGACCTTGTCGGGATCGGGCAGCTCCAGCCGCTCGACCTCCGTCACGCTGTCCACGACCACGATGCGCTCGGGCGCCTCGCCGAGCGTGCCGATCACCTCGTCGTGGTCCTCGTGGCCGATCAGGATGATGGAGTAGTTCTCGCGGGCGTAGCGGATCGCCTCCAGGTGCACCTTGGTCACCAGCGGGCAGGTGGCGTCGATCACCGTGAGCCCGCGCCGGCGCGCCTCCTCCCGCACCGCCGGCGAGATGCCGTGGGCGCTGAAGATCACGGTGGCGTCGTCGGGCACCTCGTCCAGCTCGTCCACGAAGATGGCGCCCTTGTGCCGGAGCGTCTCCACCACCAGCCGGTTGTGGACGATCTCGCGGCGGACGTAGACCGGCAGCGGGCACACCGACAGCGCCAGCTCCACGATGTCGATGGCGCGCTCGACCCCCGCGCAGAAGCCGCGGGGCCCGGCCAGGAGGATCTCGGCGATGGGCGCTTTCATGCTGGCCTCACTCGAAGAAGAACGACACGCCGAGCACGCCGGTGTGGGACTCGAATCCCCGGTTCGGCCGCTCGGTGTTGCCGTTGGACACGTGCTGGTAGCGGTAGCCGCCGTAGACCGCGGTCTGGTCGGTGACGAAGTAGGAGACGCCGGCGCCGCCCCACAGCAGGAACGTGAACTCGGAGCGGATCTCCTTGATCTCGAGGTCGGTGCCTCCCGCGAACGCGGCGAGGTCCAGGAACGGCACGAGGCGGCCTGCCCCCAGGAAGTGATACCGGGCGGTGAGGCCGACGCCGGCGAAGAACGCGTCCACCGGGTCGAGGTACCGCTGGTAGAGCGGCTGCAGGCCGAGCTCGAGCGAGCCGTACAGGGGGCCGGGTCCGGCGGGGTCGAACGGCAGCCAGCCGAACCGCACGCCCGCGTTCACGAACTCCAGGTCGGTGAAGCCGGACTTGCCCTCGAGGTCGAACTGGCGGCCGTACCCCGCCTCCGGCGACACCACGAGGGAGCCCTGCGTGAACGTCCGGGTGGGGTCGTAGGCGTGCGCGGTCGCCGCGAGGGCGAGCAGGCCGAGCGCGGCCAGCGCTCCGATCGGTCGGTGGCTCATGGCTCGATGAGGACCTTCTGGGCCTGGCCGGCGGCCATCAGCGCGAGCGCGTCGCGGACGCCGCCGAGGCCCATGCGATGCGTGATGAGACCCTCGGGCTCGACGGCATTGCCCTCGAGCAGCTCCACGGCCCGCCGGACGAGGTCGGGCGTGTGATGAAAGGCGCCGAGCAGCGCCAGCTCCTCGTAGTGCGCCCGGCGCGTGTCCACCGAGATCGTCGTGCCGGGCGCGCAGCCTCCGAAGAACACGACGCTGCCCCCACGCCCCACGGCGTCCACGGCGTGCTGCCACACCTCCGGCCGTCCGGTCGCGTCGATCGTCACGTCGGCGCCGCGCCCGGCGGTGGCGGCCCGCACGGCGGCCACCACGTCGTCCGTCGCGGTGGCGTCGATGACCTCACCGATGCCGAGGCTCTGCACCTGCGCCAGCCGCCAGCCACGCTTGCCGACCACGATCACCCGGGCCTTGCGGCCGGCGGCGAGCATGGCCAACATGCAGCCGAGCGGCCCGTGGCCGAACACGACGACCGTCTGCCCCCCTTCGACCCGCGCCCGCTCGACGCCGCCCAGGGCGCAGGCCAGGGGCTCGGCGAAGGCCGCCCGGGCCGCCGGGGTGGCGGGATCGAGCCGCACCAGGTTGACCGCGACCAGCCGGGCCGGCAGCGTGATGAACTCGCCGTAGCCCCCGTTGACGAACAGCAGGTCCTCGCAGAGATTGGCGCGGCCGGCCACGCAGGGGGGGCAGGTCCGGCAGGGCGCGGAATTCGCCGCCACGGCCCGGTCGCCCTCGCGCACGCCGTGCACGCCCGCTCCCACCGCGGCCACCGTCCCCGCGAACTCGTGGCCGAACACGGTGGGCACGCGCGGGATCATCACCGGATGCCCCCGCCGGAGCGTCTTGACGTCGGTGCCGCAGGTGAGCGCGGCCTCGACCCGCAGCACGACCTCGCCCGCGGCCGGCGCGGCGACCGGCACCTGCTCGTCGCGCAGATCGCCGGGGCCGTGGAACACCATCGCCCGCATGGTCGTCACGGCGTCACGTAGACCTTCAGCGCCTCCCGGCGGCGCATCAGCTCGACGCCCTCGGCCAGCCGCTCCAGCGGCACGCGGTGCGTGATGAGCCCGTCGACCTCCACCTTGCCGGCCGCGAGCAGCCAGAAGGCGCGCGACAACGTCGCGGGGGACGAGGAATAGTGTGACATCACGGTAAGTTCCCGATGATACAGCGTCCCCAGCGCGATCGGAAGGACTTCACCGGCGCCGCCGGCGAAGCAGTGGAGCACGCCGCCGTCGCGGGCCACCTCGACCGCCCAGGGCAGCACGTCGGAGCCGCCCCCCGTCAGGACCACGTGGTCGGCGCCCCGGCCCTCGCTCACCTGTCGCACCGCCGTGGCGGCCGCCTCGGGATCGCCGGCCGCGCGGGCGCCGAGGGCCAGGGCCCGGGCGGTCCGCTCGAGCAGAGGATCGGCGCCGATCACCGCGGCGCCCGCGCGCCGCAGGAGCGGGATGAACAGGCACCCGATCGAGCCCAGTCCGACCACGACCGCGGTGTCGCCGGGCTCGACGCCCGCCCGGTCGACGGCGCGCACGCAGCAGGCCAGCGGCTCCACGAAGGAGGCCTCCTCGTCCGTCAGGTGGTCGGGGATGCGGAACGTCGCGTGGCGCACGTTGGCGGGCGGCACGCGTACGTACTCGGCGAAGCCGCCCGGGTCCAGGCTGGAGGTCTTGAACGCCCGGCACATCGACTCGCTGCCCCGCCGGCAGTAGTGGCAGTCCCCGCACGGCACGTGGTGGGCGGCCACCACCCGGTCGCCGGCGGCGAAGCCGGCGACGCCGTCCCCCGCCTCGACGACGTCGCCCACGATCTCGTGGCCGAAGACCGCGGGGCCGCGCGTGGCGGGCGCGACGATCTTGGCGATGTCCGAGCCGCACAGCCCGCAGCCGCGCATGCGCAGCAGCAGCTCGCCGGGGCCGGCGGACGGCCGCGGCCACTCCCCGGGCGCGATGCGCCCGCCCCCCCGGAAGACCGCGGCTCTCATGCCGCCCTCCGGCGGAGGCGGGCGGCGGCCCAGCAACGCAGCGCGATGGAGACCTTGCGCCGGGCGGGCAGCGTGATGCGCTCGCCGAAGACCGCGAAGCGGCGCGCCCCGATCTCCTCGAGCAGCGCGCGGTAGATCCGGCCCATGATCTCGGCCGCTACCAGCGAGCGCGCGTCGGCGGCCGGGAAGGCCGCGGCCGCCGCGGCGTAGAACTGCCGGGCGCGGGCGGCCTGGTGCTCCATGAGGCGGACGAACCGCTCGTCGTAGCGCCCGGCGACGAGGTCGTCCTCGCCGAGGCCGAACGCCTTCAGATCCTGCCGCGGCACGTAGACCCGCCCGTCGCGGGCGTCGGCGCCCACGTCGCGGATGATGTTGGTCAGCTGCAACGCGGTCCCCAGGTGCACCGCGTAGTCGCGGGCGCGGGGATCGGTGTAGCCGAAGATCTCGATGCAGCACAGGCCCACCGCGGAGGCGACCCGATGGCAGTACGGATAGAGGTCCTCGGCGGTCTCGAAGCGGACCCGCTCGAGATCCATCTGGCAGCCGTCGATGATCGCCTCCAGAGCCGGCCGCGGGATCGGATAGGCCTGCACGGCGGCGGCGAGCTGGCGCCCGATCGGATGCGCCGGCGGCGGCCCCGGCTGGAAGCAGCGGGCCACGTCCTCGCGCCAGCGGGCCAGCTCGACCCGCTGGGCGTCGGGATCGCGGCCCAGGTCGGCCACGTCGTCCACGGTGCGGCAGAAGGCGTAGACCGCGTAGAGGGCGTCGCGCCGCGGCCGTGGCAGCGTCAGGAAGGCGTAGTAGAAGTTCGAGCGGCTGCGGCGGGTGAGCCTGGCGCTCAGGCTCCGCAGGCTCACGCGGCGTACCCGTGAGCCCGGAACCACGCCACCGCGTCGGCCAGCGCCTCCCGGACGTCCGTCTGCGGCAGCCCCAGCTCGCGCACGGCCCGGGCGGGACTGAAGTACATCCGCTTGCGCGCCATCCGCACCGCCGTCAGGGGCACGGCCGGCGGCCGGCCCGTCACGCGCGCCAGGCCCTCGCAGCAGGCGGCGGCGAACCAGGCCAGGGCGTACGGCACCTGGAAGCGCGGGGGGCGCCCTCCGGTGATTCCGGACAGGAGGCGGAAGAGGTCGGCCAGCGGCAGGTTGCCCTCCGCGTGGCCGAGGATGTAGCGCGCGCCGGGCTTGCCGCGCTCGGCGGCCAGCAGGTGGCCGCGCGCGACGTCGCGCACGTGGACGACGTTGAGGCCGGTGTCGACGGTGGCCACCATGCGCCCGCGCATGAAGTCCACGATCATCTGTCCCGTCGGCGTCGGCCTGACGTCCCACGGACCGAGCGGCGCCGACGGGTTCACCACGACGACCGGCAGGCCGCGGCGCGCGAAGTCGAGCGCGACCTGCTCGCCCAGGAACTTGGAGCGCTTGTAATGGCCCACCATGTCGACCAGCGTGACCGGCGTGTCCTCGGTGCCCGGCCGGCCGTCCCGGGGGATCCCGAGCGCGCCGACGCTGGAGGTGTGCACGACGCGCCGGACGCCGGCCTCGCCGGCCGCCTCGAGCACCGCGCGGGTGCCGTCGACGTTCGTGCGGTAGATCGTGGCCGGGTCGGGTGTCCACAGCCGATAGTCGGCCGCGACGTGGTAGACCACCGGAACGCCGGCGACCGCGCGCCGCAGGGAGCCCGGATCGAGCAGGTCGCCCTCGACGATCTCCACGCGCACGCCCTCGAGCGCCCGGCGGTCGCCCCGTGGGCGCGCCAGCACGCGCACGGTCGCGCCCGCCGCAACCAGCTCCCGGGCGACGTTGGCGCCGACGAACCCGGTACCGCCGGTGACTAGTGCATCGATGGCGCTGGCTCCGCCCGGGCCGTCACAGGGTCCTGGCCAGTGTACCCAGGGCGGTGGCGACGGTTTTCAGGGCAGCGGCCGTGCCGGCGCGCAGCGCCATCGCATCGGCCAGGGCCCGGGGCCGCGCCAGCACGGCGCCGACCGCGCGCAGGGGCTGGACGCGGCCGTCGTGGACGATCCGCGCCAGGTCGGCCGGCACGCCCCGGGCGGCCGGATCGGAGACCCCCCGCACGACGGCGCCGGGCACCCGGCGGGCCGCCGCCCAGTCCAGGATCGCCGCCGATTCCATGTCCACCGCCAGCGCGCCGGTGGACAGCCACAGCCGCGACTTGGCGGCGGCGTCCTCGAGCACGCGCTCCGTCGTGAGCAGCGCGCCGTGGCGCCGCAGGCCGCCGGCGACGGCCGTGGGCCGGCGGCGCCCGTCCGGAGCCAGCACGGTCTCGGGCACGACGAGCGCGCCCACTGCCAGCTCGGGCGCGAGCGCGCCGCACACGCCGGCGGAGACCACGAGGCGCGGCTCCGGCGCGGCATCGAGTCGGGCGGCGAGGTGGATGGCGCCGAGGCCCACGGCGACGATCTCGATGGCGCCGCCGCTGAACCGGGGCCAGGCACCGGCGGTGACGGGCGCCAGGCCGAGGTGGCGCGCCAGGTCGCGCGCCTCCAGGTCGACGGCGGTCAGGACGAGCAGGCGGGTCACGCCCGTCGGCTCAGGCGCCGGCGTCCACCCTGGCCGCCTGTCGCAGCCGCAGCCGCGCGGCATAGGAGTTGCCCGCCGCCGTGTCCTTGCCGGTGAAGCGGATCGCGCGAATGCGGGCGTAGGGGATCGTGGTCGGGCCGCCGCCCGCCCGCTCGAACATCTGCACGAACGGCTCGGGCACGTCGGCGTTGCGGTTGAAGAGATAGCCGTCGAGCTGGCGCCCGTCGGCGAGCGCGAGCGTGACGTCGCCCCGGTAGTCGAAGGCCCGTTCGACCGCCTCGGCCAGCGTGGCGGCGTCGGTGATCTCCGGCGCCCGTCCCTCGAGGCTCTGCCCCTCGTCGTTCATGGCCGCCGGCTAACGACTCGCGTGGCGTCCGGTGCCGTCGGGGGCGGGGCACGGGAGCCCCGGGTGCGCCACGGATGGCTCGCCGGTCGCCGTACGCTCGCTCCGGGCTCGGCGAGCGTGAGCCCCCCATCCCCCTGAAGGGGGCTGGGTCGGGGTGAGTCGAATCGCCGATCGCACGCTCGCCGAGCCCTGCGCTCGCAACGGCGACGACGGCTCGCCATCGACGTGGCGCACCCGGGGCTCCCGTGCCCCGCCCCCGACGGCACCAGGTGTCAGGCGAGCCATCAGAAGCGGCCGGTGACGGTGGCGACGACGGAGTCACGGAAGCCGCGCCAGGAGGCGAAGGTGGCGTCGACGGCGGTCGGCTCGTGGCCGCAGTGCACCATGCAGTCGCGGCACTTCTCGTTGCCGCTCCGCCGCCCGTACTGCTCCCAGCGCGTCGTCTCCAGCAGTTCCTTGAAGGAGGCGGCGTAGCCCTCCTGCAGCAGGTAGCACGGGCGCTGCCAGCCGAACATGTTGTAGGTGGGATTGCCCCACGGCGTGCACTCGAAGTCGCGGCGGCCCATCAGGAACTGCAGGAACAGCGGGGACTGGTTGAACCGCCAGCGCTTCTTGGGATGCGCCAGCATGGTCGAGAACAGCTCGTGGGCCCGGCGGCGCCGCAGGAAGTGCTCCTGGTCGGGCGCCTTGGAGTAGCTGTAGCCGGGCGAGACCATCATGCCCTCGACCCCGAGGTCCATCATGGCGTCGAAGAACTTCCGCATCCGGTGCGGGTCGGCCCCGTCGAACAGCGTGGTGTTGGTGGTGACGCGGAAGCCGCGCCGCAGGGCCTCGCGGATGCCGTCCACCGCGTCGTCGAAGACGCCCTCCCGGCACACCGCCTCGTCGTGCTCCTCGCGCAGCCCGTCCATGTGGACGCTGAAGGACAGGTACTTGGAGGGCTCGAACAGGCCCTGCTCGAGCTTCTGCTCGAGGAGGATGGCGTTCGTGCAGAGGTAGACGTACTTGCGCCGGGCGGTCAGCTCGCGCACCAGGCGGCCGATGTCGGGGTACATGAGGGGCTCGCCGCCCGGGATCGAGACCATCGGCGCGCCGCACTCCTCGACGGCGGCCAGGCACTGCTCCACCGTCAGGTGCTTCTTGAGGATGTGGGCCGGATACTGGATCTTGCCGCAGCCGGCGCAGGCGAGGTTGCAGCGGAACAGCGGCTCCAGCATCAGCACCAGGGGATAGCGCTTGCGCCCGCGGAGCTTCTGGCCGAGCACGTACGTCGCCACGGTCCACATCTGTGACAGCGGAACACTCATGCGCGCTGCTTCTCCATACCCAGCCGGACAGCGGGTCGCTGGACGAGCATCCAGAGCCCGGCGGCCGTCAGCACGTGCACCGCAGCGCCCACCCCCAGCAGCAGCCACTCCCCGATCCAGGCGGTGACGCCCAGATTGAACGCGAGCACGGCGTAGTATAACGCGATCCCCGGCCACGCCCGCCGCCCGAACCGGTCGAATCCCGGCGCACCTCCGCCCGGCTGAACGGAAAGACCGCCCACGTCGGAGCCCCGGGGTCCTCGATCAGGCCACCCGCGTCTCGATCCGCCCTCACGCCACCCGCTCCAACAGACATACGCCCCGGTGCCCACGGCCCCGACGAGCACCCATCCTGCGAAATTGCTCACCGGCACGCCGAAGTACCCCCCGGCCTCCGCGTAGTGGAAGATCCGGCCCAGGAACCAGCGGTCGCCCCGCACGGCGACCGGGTCGATCACCACGTCGAGCAGCATCATGAGGATGCCGGTCACCAGGACCAGCACCGGCGGCGGCACCGGGCGTCCCCGGAGCGCGGTGCGGGCCAGGCAGAACGAGGCGTAGGCCAGGAACGAGAACGAGAGCGGGTCCATGAACGGCACGTTCGCCACGAACAGTTCCTGGCCGCGGGTCTCCCCGGTGTAGTGGTAGAGCCCGAACGGAACGCCGGTCCGGGTCGAGCTGAACTCGGCCAGCCAGGCGACCGGCGACACGCAGGCGCCGAACAGGAGCGTCCGGCGCCAGCCGAGGTCCGACGTCCCTGCCGCCAGGAAGGCGGCGAGGAACCCGAAGACGTAGGGCCGCAACGCGAAGGTCCCCAGCAGGAGATCGATGCTCACGCTCAGGTGGTCCCGGGCCGAGTGTGCATGTTACCATCTGCGCTCGTGACGGCCGTTCAGGACGCCATTTCCCGCGCGCAGGCATGTCTGCTCTCCCTGCAGGCGCCCGACGGGCACTGGACCGGCGAGCTGGAGGCCGACCGGGCGCTCACCGCCGAGTACCTGCTGCTCTGCCACCTCATCGACCGCGTGGACCGCAACGTCGAGCGGCGCGCAGTGCAGTACTTCCGCCGCCGGCAGGGCCCCGACGGGGGGTTCAGCCTGTTCGAGGGCGGCCCGTCCGACCTGTCCGCCACCATCAAGATCTACTTCGCGATGAAGCTGGCGGGCGTTCCGCTCGCCGACCCCGCCATGGTGGCGGCGCGCGAGCGCATCCACGCGATGGGCGGGCCGGCCCGGGCCAACGTGTTCGCCAAGATCCAGCTGGCGCTGTTCGGGGAGTACGACTGGAACGGCGTGCCCACGATGCCGGCCGAGATCATGCTGCTGCCGCCGCCGTTCTTCCTGTTCAACATCTACGAGGTCTCCTACTGGTCGCGCTGCGTGATCGTGCCCCTGCTGATCATCATGGACCGCAAGCCGATCAAGTGGCTGCCGCCCCACCAGTCGCTGGACGAGCTGTGGCCGGAGCCGCGCGAGCAGACCAGCCTGCGCTTCCCGCGCGTGCCCGAGCCGTTCTCGTGGCGGGGCCTGTTCTGGAAGAGCTTCTTCATCGCCGTCGACGACGGGCTGAAGATCTGGGAGCGCTTCTCCCCGCGGCCGCTGCGCAAGCGCGCGATCGAGGCCGCGCGCCTGTGGCTGGAGGAGCGGCTGGCAGTGCCGGGCGGGCTCGGCGGCATCTATCCCGCCATGGCCAACTCGGTGCTGGCCCTGCGCGTGCTCGGCTATCCCGACGACCACCCGCTCATCCTGGGGCAGCTCAAGGAGATCGAGGTGCTGGCCGTCGAGCACGACGACGAGATCTACCTCCAGCCCTGTCCCTCCCCGGTCTGGGACACCTCGCTGGCCGTCAACGCGCTGATCGAGAGCGACCTCCCGGCCGACCATCCCGCGCTCGTGCGCGCGGTCGACTGGATGCTCGCCAAGCAGGTGGCGTTGCCCGGGGACTGGCAGGTGAAGCGGCCGCACGTGCAGCCCGGCGGCTGGGCGTTCCAGTACGACAACCCCTACTACCCCGACCTCGACGACACCGCGATGGTGCTGATGGCCCTCGAGAAGGTCAGGGCCGCCGACCCCGACCGCACGCGCCTGGCCAAGGAACGGGGCCTCGGCTGGTTCCTCGGGATGCAGAATCAGGACGGGGGGTGGGCCTCGTTCGACGCCGACAACAACCGCCTCTACCTCAACAACATCCCGTTCGCCGACCACGGCGCCCTGCTCGACCCGTCCACCGAGGATCTGACCGGGCGGGGGCTCGAGCTGCTGGGCACGCTCGGCTACGGGCTCGACTTCGAGCCGGCCGACCGCGCCCTCGACTTCATCCGCCACAGCCAGCGCCACGACGGCCCCTGGTACGGGCGCTGGGGGGTGAACTACATCTACGGCACGTGGTCGGTGCTCCGGGGGCTGGGCGCGATCGGGGTCGATCCGCGCCACGAGTTCGTGCAGCGGGCCGTGCGCTGGCTCCTGCGGCGCCAGAACCCCGACGGCGGCTGGGGCGAGACGTGCGAGAGCTACACCAAGCCCGAGCTGGCCGGGCGCGGGGAGTCGATTCCCAGCCAGACGGCGTGGGCCCTGCTGGCGCTGTTCGCGGCCGGCCATACCGCGGGACCGGCCGTCGATGCCGGCGTCGACTACCTGGTGGGCACGCAGCGGCCCGACGGCTCCTGGGAGGACGCGGTGTGGAACGGCACCGGCTTCCCGCGGGTCTTCTACCTCAAGTACCACCTCTACGCCGGCTACTTCCCGCTCTGGGCCCTCGGCGTGTACCGCAAGCTCCGCATGCATGACTGAGCCGGGCGTCGCACCGGCGCTGCGGCCGCTGGAGGGCCTCGGCCGGTGGGCCATCGGAATCGTCGAGTCCCTCGGCCGGTTCGGCGGCTTCCTGATCCAGGCGATCGTGGCGATGCTGACGCCGCCGTTCAAGCTCGCGCCGCTGCTCGGCCGCATCCACTACATCGGCTTCCGCTCGCTCCTCATCATCCTGCTCACCGGGGCGTTCACCGGGATGGTGCTGGGGCTGCAGATCTTCATCACCCTCTCCCGCTTCGGCTCCGAGGCCTTCCTGGGCCCGGCGGTGGCGCTGTCGCTCATCCGTGAGCTCGGGCCGGTGCTGGCGGCGCTCATGGTGACCGGGCGGGCCGGCTCGGCCCTCACCGCCGAGCTGGGCATCATGCGCATCACCGAGCAGATCGACGCCCTCACCGTCATGGCGCTGTCGCCCATGCGCTACCTGGTGGCGCCGTCCATCCTGGCCGGCATCCTCACCTTCCCGCTCATGACCGCGCTGTTCGACGTGGTCGGCATCCTCGGCGGCTACCTGGTCGGCGTCGAGCTGCTCGGCCTGAGCGAGGGGACGTACTTCGGCGAGATGCAGACCTTCGTGGACCTCGAGGACATCATGACCGGCTTCTGGAAGTCGCTCTCGTTCGGGATCATCGTCACCTGGGTCTGCACCTACAAGGGCTTTCACGTGGCCCGCGGCGCCGAGGGGGTGGCCCACGCCACCACCCAGGCGGTCGTGCTGTCCTCCGTGCTCATCCTGGTCTGGGACTACTTCCTCGGCTCCGTCCTCCAGTAGATGGGCCCGTGAGAGCGCCGGGCCCGTGATCAAAGTCCAGGGGCTGCGGAAGTCGTTCCACGGCCAGCCGGTGCTCCGGGGCATCGACCTCGAGGTGCCGGACGGCTCCATCACGGTCATCATCGGCCGCAGCGGGGGCGGGAAATCGGTCTTCCTCAAGCACCTGCTCGGGCTGCTGCGACCGGACAGCGGGCGCATCGAGGTCGGCGGCGTCGAGGTCACGCGGCTGCGGGGGCGGGCCCTGGACGAGGTGCGCAAGCGCTACGGCGTCGTGTTCCAGGGCGGCGCGCTGTTCGATTCCATGACCTGCCGCGCCAACATCGCCTTTCCGCTGCGCGAGAAGCTCCGGCTGCCCCGCCCCGAGGTCGCCAAGCGGGTGGAGGCGGCCCTGGAGCAGGTCGGGCTGGCCGGCATCGGCGACAAGTACCCGGAGGAGGTCTCGGGCGGGATGCGCAAGCGGGTGGCGATCGCGCGGGCGCTCGTCACCGACCCCGAGATCGTCTTCTTCGACGAGCCGACCACCGGCCTCGACCCGGTGCTCGTCAACACGATCCACCACCTGATCCTCGACCTGCACCACCGCCTGCACTTCACCGCGGTGATGGTCAGCCACGAGATCCCGGAGATCTTCGAGATCGCCGACCGGGTCGGTATGCTGCACGAGGGGCGGATCGTGGAGCTGGGGCCGCCGGCCGCCATCCAGGGGTCGACGAACGAGGTCGTCCGCCAGTTCATTCGAGGCGAACCCGACGCCCGGGCCTGAGCGTTTTCGGGGGGAGGAGCGGCCATGGATCGGCGTGTCAACATCGGGGTTGGACTGTTTCTGGTGCTCGGCATCTTGGCATTGGGCTACCTTTCGATTAAACTGGGGCGCGTTTCGCTCCTGGGCGCCTCCGGCTACCCCGTCACGGTAGACTTTCCCTCGGTGGGAGGGCTGAAATCGGGGTCGACCGTCGAGATCGCCGGAGTCGAGATCGGCCGCGTCGAGTCGATCGGCCTGGCCGACTATCAGGCGCGGGTCGTCCTCCGGCTCCAGCGCGACGTCCAGCTCCAGGAGGACTCGATCGCCTCGATCAAGACCAAGGGGCTGATCGGCGAGAAGTACGTGCGGATCAGCCCGGGGGGCTCCGACAAGATCATCCCGCCCAACGGGCGCATCCGGGAGGTCGAGGCCCCCGTCGACTTCGAAGAGCTGCTCTCGAAGTACATCTTCGGCAAGGTCTAGGTGAGGAGGGTTCGGATGACCCCGTTGTTCCGCCGCGCCGCGCTCGCGCTCGCCCTGGCGCTCGTCGTGGGCGGGCTGGCCGCCCCGCCCGCCGCCGCCGGCGCGCCGAGCGATCAGCTGAAGTCGCAGATCGATCGCGTGCTCAAGGTGCTCGACGACGCCGAGCTGAAGAAGGAGGCCAGGGCCGCGGAGCGCCGGGGCGCGGTCCGGAAGATCGCCAACGAGATCTTCGACTTCGGCGAGACCGCCCGCCGCTCGCTGGGCCCCCACTGGCAGGCCCGCACGCCGGCCGAGCGCGAGGAGTTCGTGCAGCTCTTCACCGATCTCCTGGAGCGCTCGTACATCTCCCGGGTCGAGCTGTACGGGGGCGAGAAGATCCAGTTCCTGGGCGACACCACCGAGGGCGACCAGGCCCGGGTGCAGACCAAGCTGCTGACCAAGAGCGGCAGCGACATCCCCATCGAGTACCGCATGCACCGCAAGGGCGACCGCTGGCTCGTCTACGACGTGATCATCGAGGGCGTGAGCCTCGTCGCCAACTACCGGACCCAGTTCAACAAGATCATCCGGACCTCCTCCTACCAGGAGCTGGTCCGGAAGATGAAGACCAAGCAGGACGAGCTGGCGAGCGGGCAGTCGTGAACGCGGTCATCCTCATCGCCGGCGTCGCGCGCCGGCTGGCGCCGCTGACCGACACCACCCACAAGGCCCTGCTGCCGGTGGGCGGCCGGCCGGTCCTCGGCCGCATGCTGGAGGCCCTGAACGCCGCCGGCATCCGCCAGGCCACGCTGGTCCTCGGCCACTGCGCCGACCAGGTCCGCGGCGCGGCCGGCGAGCGGGTGGGCCGCATGACGATCCGCTACGTTCACAACCCCGAGTACACGCGGGGCTCGGTGATCTCGCTCTACGCGGCCCGCCAGTGCCTGCGCGAGCCGGCGCTGGTGATGGACGCCGACGTGATTTTCCCCCGGGAGTTCCTCGGCCGGCTGCTGGCGCTGCCGGCGCCGAGCGCCCTGCTGGTCGACCGCGGCTTCAGCGACACCGGCGAGGAGGTCAAGATCTACACCCGCGGCGACCGGGTGATCGCGCTCGGCAAGAAGGTCGTGCCGGAGGCGTGGGACGCCGTGGGCGAGGGCGTCGGGTTCTTCAAGTGCGGCGTCGAGGCCGCCCCCGAGCTGGTGCGCTGCCTGGGCAAGGTGATCGAGGACAGCGACGGCCTCGGCGAGTGGGAGGACGCGATCAACCTGCTCGTGCCCCGCCGCCACGTCGGCTGGGCCGACGTCACCGGGCTGCCGTGGACCGAGATCGACTTCGTCGAGGACCTGCGCCGCGCCGAGACCGACGTGCTGCCCCGCGTCGTCCGGCTCGACGGCGCGTGATCCGCCAGGCCGCGCTCTACTTCGCCACCGCCGACGACGTCCAGGCCGCCCGCCTTCGCGTGATCGGCCGCCCGCTGGCCTTCCGCGTCATCCTCGCCGCGGTCCGGGCCGGCGCCCGCCGCGTTGCGCTGCCGCCGGCGCTGCGCAGTCCCGACCTCGACGCCGCGCTGGCGACCTCCCCCACCGCTCGGGCGGCGGTGGCCTGGCTCGACGCGCCGGAGGCGCTCGCGCCCGAGCCGGTGCTGCTCTTGCCCGCGGCCGCGCTGGCGCCCGCGTCCGCGCTGCGCCGGCTGCTGCAGGGGCCCGCCGGCCGCGTGCTCGCCGGGTCGCAGGCCGCCGGGGCGCCGGCCGTCACCGCGGACGGCGGCCTGCTGGAGGCGGTGCAGGCGCCGCTGCGCGCCGGCGCACCGATCGGCGACGACCTGGACCGCGAGCTGAAGGCACGGGTGCCGGCCACCGTGGGGGGCGACGGATGGTTCGTCCGGGTCACCGGCCCGCGGACGGCGGCCGACGCCGAGGCGCGCCTGTGGCGCGACCTCGGCTCGCCGATCGACACGCGCCTGGACGTGGCCGTCCACCGCCGGCTCTCCAGGCCGGTGACACGCGCCGCGGTGGCGCTGGGCCTCACGCCCAACGCGATCACCGTGGCCAGCGGCGCGGTGGGGCTGGCGGCGGCCGCGGCGTTCTCGCGGGCCGACATGGCCGCCGTGCTCGCCGGCCTCGCCCTCTACGTCGTGGCCGTCGTGCTCGACCACGCCGACGGCGAGGTGGCGCGGCTGACGCTCACGGAGTCGAGGCTGGGCGAGTGGCTCGACATCGTCCTCGACACCGCCGTGCACGCGGCGCTGGCGCTGGCGCTGGGCCAGGCTGCCGCCCGGATCACGGGCCAGGGGCTCGGGGCGGGCGCCGTCGCGGCCGCCGGCGTGATCGCCAGCGCCGCCGTGGGCAAGCGGTGGCCTCCGGCGCCGATCGGCCGCCGCGGGCTCCTCGACGGGCTGACCTCGCGCGACGGCTTCTACGCGATGCTCGTCGTCTTCATCGCGCTCCGGACCGCCGCGCCGGCCTGGCTCCCCGTGCTGATGATCGCCGTCGCCGCCGGCACCCACGCGTACTGGATGGCGCGGCTCACGCTCCTCCGGCGCGCACGGGTCTCCGAAACACGGCCCTGAAGCCGAAGTACGCGACGGCGTCCTTCAGGTTGGACACGAGCCGCTTGACCGGGTGCATCGAGGGGTCCGTCACGTATTCCAGGGTGAGGCTGACCCGCTCCTCGCCCGCTCCCAGCGGCGTGATGGCGTGCCACAGCTTGTCGCCGTTGAAGAGGACGAACGTCCCCGGATGGGTGGCCAGCCGCACTTCGACCGGCGCCCGGGCGGGGTCGTCCTTGTAGAGCTGGCAGACGAGGCGGCTCGACGAGCGCTCGACGAGACCGACCAGGACCGTGTAGCGGGCGCCGCGATAGTACGACGTGTCGAAGTGGAAGCCGATGTGGTCGCCCGGCTCCGTGTAGAAGTACAGCGCGCACGCGTGCGGGTCGCCGGGCGGGCAGGGCTGCAGGCGGCGCCCGGCCAGGCCTTCCAGGAACGCGATGAAGGCGGGGGCGCGGTAGAGCGCCAGGATCGTGGGGGCCTGCTCGACCAGCGTGTGGAAGCCGACGCTGCCGCCCTTCTTGTGGCGCGGGATGTAGTTGCGGTTGATGGCCGGCCGCACCCGCTCGACCTCGGCCACCATGCGCGCCACCAGCGGAAGCGGCAGCCACCGCTCGAGATGGACGAACTCGTTCTGCTCCCAGTACGTGCGGCGGAGCGCGTCCAGGTCGACGCGCTCGAGCGCCCGCGCCACCGAGTCGGCCACCACCGTCATCGTCTCGCTCATCCACGACCTCCCTGGCCCGGACCGCGGCCCAGGATACTACAGGGGGCGTGGTACACTGGCCTCGCCATCACATCGCGCCCACCGCCGGTTCGCCGTGCGCCCCGGCGGATCTCGTCTCGAGCCAGGAGGCCGGCTGTGGGATCCGTTCGAGTCGCCATCATCGGGGTCGGAAACTGCGCGTCGTCGCTCGTCCAGGGCATTCATCACTACCGGCAGGCGCCGCCCGACGCCTTCATCCCCGGGCTGATGCACGCCCGGCTCGGCGACTACCACGTGGGCGACATCGAGTTCTCGGCCGCCTTCGACATCGATGCCCGCAAGGTCGGCCGCGACCTCGGCGAGGCGATCTTCGAGGCGCCGAACAACACCGTCCGGTTCGCCCCGGTCCCGCGGCTCGGGGTGCCGGTGCATCGCGGGATGACGCACGACGGGCTCGGCACGTACCTGACCCAGATGATCGACAAGGCGCCGGGGGCGACCGCCGACATCACCGGCATCCTGCGCGAGACCGGCACCCACGTGGTGGTGAACTTCCTGCCGGTCGGCAGCGAGATGGCCACCAAGTGGTACGTCGAGCAGGTGCTCGACGCCGGCTGCGCGTTCGTCAACTGCATCCCGGTGTTCATCGCGCGGGAGGCCTACTGGCGGCGGCGCTTCGAGGACCGCGGCCTGCCGATCGTGGGCGACGACGTGAAATCGCAGGTGGGCGCCACCATCGTGCACCGCGTGCTCACCCGGCTCTTCATGGAGCGCGGCGTCCGCCTCGAGCGCACCAGCCAGCTCAACTTCGGCGGCAACACCGATTTCTACAACATGCTGGAGCGTGACCGGCTCGTCTCCAAGAAGACGTCCAAGACCGACGCCGTCCGCTCGCAGCTCGCCCACGACCTGCCCGCCGAGGCGGTCCACATCGGGCCCAGCGACTACGTGCCGTGGCTCGAGGATCGCAAGTGGGCCCACATCCGCCTGGAGGGCCGCGGCTTCGGCGAGCAGCCGATCACCGTGGAGCTGAAGCTCGAGGTGTGGGACTCGCCCAACTCGGCCGGCGTCGTCATCGACGCCATCCGCTGCTGCAAGCTCGCGCTCGACCGCGGGCTCAAGGGCGGCCTGCTGGCCCCCTCCGCCTACCTCATGAAGTCGCCGCCCGAGCAGTGGTCGGACGACGTCGCCCACGACCGCCTCGAGCGGTTCATCGCCGGCGAAGAGTAGGCTTGACGGCGACCTCGCGGACCGGGCGCCTCCTGCGCCGGCTGGTGCGGGCCTCGTGCCGGCGCCCCCGCCTCACGATCCTGGCCGCGGTGGCGCTGGCCGCCGCCGCGGTCCTCTACGCGCTCCTCGCGCTCACCTTCGCCACCTCGACGCGCGCGCTGCTGCCCCGCAACGAGCCCTACATCGAGCGCTACGTCGAGTACGACCGCGAGTTCGGCGAGCTGGACGACCTGGCCATCGTGGTGGAGGCGCCCTCCCTGCCGGAGGCGACGGTGTACGCCGGGCGGCTCGTGCGCGAGCTGAAGGCCGCGCGAGTGCCGCTGACCCGGATGGCCTACCGGATCGACC
>Ga0299906_10000801_pt1 | contig 28141 bp, 26 predicted proteins | sample RVTome_14_FD_200259 | JGI IMG/M metagenome (GOLD analysis project Ga0299906, IMG submission 200259) | Soil microbial communities from uranium-contaminated site in the Upper Colorado River Basin, Wyoming, United States - RVT145D125 (version 2) ...
CGAAGGGACGCCAACCGCGGACCTGCATTCCAACCGCCGCGGCCACCATCTGCTGCTCGGCGATGTACATCTCGAAGTAGCGGTCCGGGTGCGCCTGACGAAAGATCTCGGCGTACGTCGAGTTGCTCACCTCGCCGTCGAGGGCAACGACCTCGCGACGGGCGGTCCCGACCGCGGCCAGGGCCTCGCCGTACGCGCGCCGAGTCGCTTCGCTGGTCCCGACCTCGTAGGCGGGCAGACGGACGACGTCCGGCTCGGGGCGCGGACGGACCTCGACGGTCTGATCCGGCGGCGACACCGAGACGCGGATGTGCCGAAGCCCGCCCAGCTCGGCGATGGCCGCTTCGGGATCGGCCAACGCCTTGCCGTGCAACCCGTTCTGGTTGGCCACCGCGGCCACGCCGTGACCCTTCTCGGTGCGGGCCACGATCATCGTGGGCCGGAGCTCGGTGCGCGCGGCATCGGTATATGCCTGGTCGATCTCGGCCACGTCGTGCCCATCGATGGCCATCGCATGCCAGCCGGCAACCTGCGCCCGGCGGACGTAGGCATCCAGGTCCCAGCCATGCATCGTCTCGCCGGTCTGGCCCAGCCGATTCACGTCCAGAATCGCGGTCAGATTGTCGAGTCCCGCGTGGGCGGCGTGCTCCATGGCCTCCCACATCGATCCCTCGGCCATCTCGCTGTCGCCACACAGGACCCAGACCCGGTACGGCAGCTGGTCGAGCTGCTTGCCGGCCAGCGCTACGCCGACGCCGATCGGCAGTCCCTGACCCAGTGAACCGGTGGCCACGTCGACCCAGGGCAGGACCGGCGTGGGATGGCCCTCGATCCGGCTGCCGAGGCGGCGGAAGGTGAGCAGCTCGGCATCGTCGATCGCGCCCGCCGCGGTGTAGACCGCGTACAGAAGCGGGCTGGCGTGCCCCTTGCTGAAGATGAGGTGGTCGTTGCGCGCGTCGTCGGGACGGTTGAAGTCGTAGCGCAGATGACCGGCCACCAGCACGGCCATCAGGTCGGCCGCCGACATCGACGAGGTGGGATGGCCCGATCCGGCGGCACTCGAGGCGCGGATCGAGTCCACCCGGAGCTGTTGGCCAAGCTCGCGCCAGAGGTCGAGATCGTCCTCCTGGGTCACGGTCCGCATGATACCCATCGAGGACGATCCTGCGGGTTCAGGGGCCTGAAAACGAGCGGCGCCCCGGAGGGCGCCGCCTGGTATGTGTGAGTGCCGGCCGCTGCCGGCACCATCGGTCTATCCGCGAACGAGGCGGAAGCAGTCGCTGCAGTAGACGGGCCGCGTGCCGGTCGGCTTGAAGGGCACTTGCGTGTCCTTGCCGCACCGCGCGCAGACCGCGTCGTGCATCTCCCGCGGGCCACGGTCGTAGGAACCACCACCGTAGCCACCGCCGGAGCCGTAGCTGCTGCCCCCGTATCCGCCCGACGCGCGACGCTGCGCGCGGCAGGACGGACATCGCTTGGGCGGCGACGTGAAGCCCTTCTCCGCGAAGAAGCTCTGCTCCGATGCGGAGAAGACGAATTCGGTCCCGCAGTCTGAACACGTCAGGACCTGGTCTGAATAGGTCACCCTGGACCTCCCACTATGAGTTGAACCTTCCGGTTCGCGCTCGCTCGGTGTACCGGTCACGGGTCTTACCACTACCCCGTGAGCCGACGAAACCGTGGTGGGAGGGGAGGGAAAGGCTCTGGACGCCGGACGAGCAGTCCGGATCGGCCGAGAGTCTACCATCCGGGTGTGCGTCCGGTCCCCATGACCATTGTCGGGGTCCTGATCGCTGCCGCCGGCGCGATCTGGATTCTCCAGGGATTGAACGTCATCATCTCGGACAGCTTCATGACCGGCAGCCGGATCTGGGTCGCGATCGGAGCCGTGGCCGTGGTGGGCGGGGTCGCCCTCAGCTGGTGGGGGTGGTCTCGGCGCTGACGCCCGGGCCGGGCCGCTGCAGCTGGCGACCTGCCCACACGCATCCGGCGGCCAACGACGCCAACCAGGCGGCCAGGAGGGCCGACAACAGGGCGTAGCCTCGCATCAGGCCCACCAGGTCCTCGACGCCGGCGAAGGAATTGACCCGGTAGGCCAGTGCGCGGACCGCGGTCTCAACGCGGCGCAGATCGGCGGCGACGACCTCGAGGTCGGGGTGGAAAGTTTCGACCTCGGTGGCCAGGGTTTCGGAACGGGTGGCAAGGATGTCCAGGTCTCCCGAAACGTCCTCGAAGGACTGCGACGTGCCGGCAAACGGTTGCTGGCCGAGGATGGTGACGTTCAGGGCTTCCGCAAGCTCTCCGGTGCTGCTCGCGAGCCGATCCAGCAAACGGGCCGCGTCGTCCAGTGCCTCCTGCACGTTGCCCAGCGACGCGGAGGCGTCCTCCAGCGTGGTCGCGCTGGAGCCCATCAGCGCGGCCGTCTGGACCAGGGAAATCGCGGTGGCCTCTCGGTCAGCCTCCAACCGCGCGTCCAGGTCGCGCATGGCCACCAGCCCTCCGAGCCAGACGACCATCATCACAACGGCCAGGACCAACCCCACCACCCCGAACCAGACCAGCCCCCTTCCCAGGCGGCGCGCCGGGAGACCGAGCACGTCCAGTTCTCGTTCCTCCCCTACCCGGTGGCTGCCAACTCGGCCCCGGCCGCGGCGAGGTCATCGAGGGCACGCGCACCGTCCCCGGGTTGTCGGTCGACTGCGGCGACGGCATCGGTCAAGACCGCGGCGGGGAACCCGCGATCCATGGCGTCCAGGGCCGTAGCCCGAACGCAATAGTCAGTCGCCAGGCCCCCGATGACCACCCGCGCGACTCCCTGCTCGCGGAGCATAGATTCCAGGTCGGTGGGTCGATCCGTGCCCGTGACCGGGTCGCGCATCGTGAACCCCGAGTAACCGTCCTCCCCATTGCTGCCCTTGCGCACCGATGGCCCGGCCACGACCAGGTCGGGATGGAACGCCGCTCCCCACGTGTTGGCCACGCAGTGCACCGGCCAGATTCCCCCGTCCTTCGCGAAATGCGGCGTCGCAGGAGGGTGCCAGTCCTGTGTGTAGAGCACGATCGCTCCGGCCTCAACGGCCCGTCGAATCTCGGCGTTCAGCAGCGGAACGATTTCTTCCCCACCCTGAACGCTCAGGCTGCCGGATGGATCGGCAAAGTCGTTCTGAACGTCGACCACCAGCAGGGCGGTGTTGGAGTCATATCGGGCCATGGGCCGATGGTAGCCGGTGGCTTTCGGGGTTCAGTACACGCCGCGGATGAACCGATGAGTCCGAGACTGGTACTCCGGATATCCCGTGTATCGCTCCGCCAGCCATCCCTCTTCCCGACGGGCTTTCAGGTCAAGGACCAGGGCCAGGACCAGACCGGCGACCAGGGCCGGGAGGCTGAGCGTCACCAAGGCCCACCCCAGGCCCAGCCCCGCGACCCCGGCATACATCGGGTGGCGGACCCGGGCATAGATACCGTCCATGACCAGGCTGGCGTCATCGCGGGGTCGCGGCATGGCCGTGAGGCTGTCGCCGAGGTGACGCGCGCCCCGGATGACGACCCATCCTCCGACCCCGAGCAGGAGCGCGCCCTGGATGACGAATGGCCACCTGGCTGGCCAGCTTGCGATCGCGGCTGGGAGAGCCAGCGCGCCCAGGATCGCGATCACGAGAATCAGCGCCAGCTGGAGCACGACCCAACCCTCGCCGCGTGGTCCGAGGGCGGGAATGGACGTCACGGCCGGGCGTCAGCCCAGCAGGTGTCGCAGTCGGCGCACGGCGCGGGCGGCTGGGCCCCGGGGCCGTCTCGGCAGCGCGGGCGGCACCGAAGGGGGCGTTGAGCGGGATGGCCGCGGAGCCGACGAAGGGACTGCGGCCGATGGAGGTGCAATCTCGGGCGGAGGTGCATCGAGGGGAGCAGGTGTCACGGGCGCTGGTCCGACGGCAACCGTGGGTGGGATCGCGGCGGTCCCAAAGCGGCGGAGCTCCGCCCGGAGGGCTTCGATCTCGGCGGGCTCCCAGCCTTCGAAGTTTGGAATCGCAAACGGTGCCCGGGACCGACCCTCGGGTTCCCAAAAGGCGGGCTCGCGTGGAACGCTCGGGAGTTCCGAGAACCGGTCCAACGCATCCAGCAGGGCATCGTCGTCCGAGGCGGGGGGCTCTGCAGCAATCTCGGGCCCAGCCTCGACTTCAGATACCGGCTCGGGCACCATGTCCGCCTCGGGGCCCGCCCATTCGTCGGCGGTGACGGGCATTCCCAGCGTCCCGCGGTCCGCGGGCTCGGTTGGACCCTCGACAGCGCCACCTCCCTCCAGCGCCTCCAGCGCCTCGACGGCCTCGACCTCAACGTCCTCGGTCGCGACGACCTCGGCGACAACCTCTACCGCCTCGGCTGCCTCTTCGATCGTGGCCTCCGGCTCAGCCATCGCTTCCTCGTCCACGGCCTCGTCCACGGCCTGTTGGTCGTGCGGCGCGTCTTCCGCCTCCACCGCGGGCGCCTCGTCCACCGCGAGTGGCTCGTCCACGACCTCGCGGTCGGCGACGGCCAAGGCGGCCCCCGCCCGCTCAGTCTGCTCACCCGCCGGAGGAACCCGGCTGACGGGGACGACGAGATCTTCTTCGGCGATCCAATCTGGCTCAGGGGTCTCGGTCGTGTAGCCGGGCCGAACGAAAACCGGCATGGTCACCGGGACTGGAGTCTCGGCCGGCGGTGGCTCCATCGGCGACTCCTCGGGAGCTGGGCGTTCCATGACGGGGGTCGCCAATTCCTCGTTGTAGGCCGCCAGCGCCTCAGCGGCCTCATCGGCCCCGGGTAACGGCGCGTCGCCTGTGAAAACGTCCGCGCTGGTCGGATCCTCTGCGCGAGCGAGCGCCTCAGCAAAGCCGGACATTGCCAATCGCGAGCGGCTCGTGGACGCGGGTCGTGAAGACTCTTGGCGTGACGAACGCGGCCCGCGCCGACTCCGGCGCTTGGGCTTGCGGGTCGCCGCGAGGGGTGGCGGGGACGAAGGCTCGGTCGAACGTGCCGCCGCAATCTCGGAAGAAGCTTGGGCGGTGGCAGCGGCGTCCGATGCGGAAACTTCGGCCTCGGGGAGCTCGGGCGCCGGAAGCTCGGGCATAAGCTCGAGCACGGCCTCCAGCTCGGGCTCGGGTTCGGGCATCGGCTCGGCGGCGGCCTGCAGCTCGGGCTCGGGTTCGGGCATCGGCTCGGCGGCGGCCTGCAGCTCGGGCTCGGGTTCGGGCATCGGCTCGGCGGCCTGCAGCTCGGGCTCGGGTTCGGGCTGTGGTCGTGACTCCCACGCCGCCATCGGCGCTTCGACGCGTGGCAGGCGAAGCTCGACGCGGGCTTCCAACAGTTCGACGCGGCCGCGGAGGGAAGCAACCTCGCCGCGGGCCTCGCCCAGGGCCAGCAGCGCCTGCCCGTAGCGCTCAGTGAGGTTGCGAAACTCCGTCAACAGCTCCCGAAACGCAGAGAGCTCGCCGCCATTGCTGCCACCGTTGGTTCCGCCCTGGGTCCCGTGCCCGCCGTTCGCGGCAGGAGCCGGCGTGACGGCCTCAGGCACCGCGCTGCCGCGCAGAATTACGCGCATGTCACCGCCAACCTCGGTCGACCCAGCAAGGACGCCGCGAGCGAGCAGCTCCCAAACGCGTCCCTCCGGGATGCCGAGGACAGCCGCCGCCTCGTTGACCGAGTAGCCGTCCATCAGGGGGGCGCCTAGCGTACCGCGTCGGGGACAGTCACGACAGCCGTCTGACCGATATCATCCCGCGCCAATGGCTCCCCCCGTCCGGGTCCCGACCCTCGACCGCTCGGACCTGCCTCACCCGCCCGGCCTGGAGGGAATCCGCGAGCTGGCGGAGAACCTGTGGTGGAGCTGGCACCCCGATGCGCTGCGCCTCTTCGCGCGGATCGACCCGCAGACCTGGGCCCGCACACGGAACCCGATTCACCTCCTGCGCCAGACCGATGCCGAGCGGTGGTCGGCGCTGGCCGCCGACACGCGCTTCGTGGCTGACACGCAGGCTATGGTGGGGCGACTGCATCAGGATCTGGATGACCTCACGCCGGGCCTTGGTGATGACCTGGGCGGCCCGATCGCGTACCTGTGCGCGGAATTCGCGCTCCACGAGTCCCTGCCGGTGTACTCCGGCGGCCTGGGCGTTCTCGCCGGCGACCTGTGCAAAGCCGCATCCGATGCTCGACTGCCCATGGTGGCGGTGGGGCCTTTCTACCACCGGGGCTATTTCCGCCAGCACATCGATGCCGACGGTCGGCAGCAACCCCTCGAGCCGGACATGGATCCCTCGGACCTCCCGCTTCGCCGGGCCGCGAGTGCGGATGGGAAACCGCTGGAGGTGACGGTGGAGCTTCCGGGACGCCCCGTGCGCCTCGGAGTGTGGGTCGCACAGGTCGGACGGGTGCCGCTCCTGCTCCTCGACGCGGACATGCCGGGCAACCAGCCTGCTGACCGACGCATCACGGACCAGCTGTACGTCGCCGAGCGGCGGACACGGCTGACCCAAGAGCTGCTGCTCGGCGTCGGGGCGGCTCGCGCGCTGGCCGAGCTGGGAATCGAGCCCGTCGTCTGGCATCTCAACGAAGGGCATTCGGCGTTGGTCCTGATCGAGCGGGCGCGCGCCGCGCGAGCGGCGCAGCCGGATCAGGATGGCGTGGCGGCCCTACGCCGGGCCGGCCGGGGAGTGGTCCTGACCCTGCATACGCCGGTCCCGGCCGGCAACGAGCGCTACGACACAACGCTGGCGACCGAGCTGCTGGCCGGCCCCGCCGCGGCCATTGACCTCACGCCCGAGCAGATCTTGCAGCTGGGACGCGGCCCGAATGGCGTGTGGCCCGAGGACTTCGACCTGACCGCATTCGGAATGCGGCGCGCGGCTGCCGTCAACGCCGTCAGCCAGCTCCACGGCCGAACCGCGACGCACACGTGGCAGCCAATCATCGGACGCGAGGTACCGGCCGTGACCAACGGCGTCCACGTCGCGACCTGGCAGGCGGAGCCGATGCGCGCTGCCCTGGCCCGCCGCGACCTGTCCGCCATCACCGATCGAGACCTGTGGGACGCCCACGCCGAGCAGAAGCGGCAGATGATCGATTTTCTCGGCGGACGCCTGACGCGGCAGGCGGTACGGCATGGCATAGCTCCCGAATCGGTGGGAGACCTGGCAGGCGCCCTCGATCCGCAGGCGCTGACGGTTGGATTCGCGCGCCGGTTCGCGACCTACAAGCGTGCGGATCTCATCCTGCATGACCTCCGTCGGCTGTCCAACCTGCTGGCGGACCCAGATCGACCGATGCAGATCATCTTCGCGGGCAAGGCACATCCAGCCGACGAGCCGGGCCGCGCCGTGCTCGGGCGGGTGGTCGAGGCCTCCCGCCGGGTGGGCACAGCCGGCCGCATCTTCTTCATCGAGGACTACGACCTGCGGGTCGCCCGCTTCCTCGTGGCCGGGGTGGACGTGTGGCTCAACAGCCCGCGGCGCCCGCACGAGGCATCGGGTACCTCCGGGATGAAGGCGGCGATCAACGGCGTGCCATCGATCAGCATCCTGGACGGTTGGTGGGACGAGGCCTTTGACGGTGTCAACGGGTGGGCCATCGGCCACCGTTCCGCCGAGTTCGAGGGCGACACCGATGCGGCGGACGCGGCGTCGCTGTATCAGGTCCTCGAGACCGAGGCCGTACCGACCTTCTTCGACCGAGACACGGACGGGCTGCCCCGGAACTGGATTCGCTTCATGCGGGGCGCGCTGGCGACGGGCGTCACCCGCTTCAGCGCGGAGCGGGCGCTGTCCGAGTACGTCGATCGGCTCTACCGGCCCGTTGTCGGTATGGGTGAGGCGACTGCCGGCATGGGCTGAGCCAGCCCGCGGCGTCGGCTAGGGGAGGTACCAGCGCGGGTTGGTCCACACTCCAAGGTCGTTGACCGCGAAGTGGAGGTGGCAGCCGGTCGACCAGCCGGTGTTGCCCTCGTACCCGATCACGTCGCCCAGAGACAGGCCCTGGCCGGGATATACGACCACCTGCGCCCGCAGGTGCCAGTACCACGTCAGGACGCCACCGCCGTGGTCGATGACCACACCGAAGCCACTGTCCCAGGGCCAGAGTGGCTGACCGGACGCGACCACGACGCCGTTGCCGGCCGCCTTGATCGGGGTCCCGCAGCCATTGGCGATGTCGATGCCGCCGTGGAAATGGGGGTAGTAGGTTCCGTTGAAAGTGTAGGGCGGCTCGAGGACGAAATTCGTGGGGCCCCATTCCTGGGTGACCGTGAAGTAGTCCTCTGGCCAGCGGAAGCCGCGTGAGCTGATCTGAACGCTGGATTCGGCCAGCAGCCGGGTGACCAGCGCCGCGGCCGCGTTGGCGGCTTCCTGGTTGGCGGTGATCTGGGTTTGGATATTGCCCTGGGCTGACAGGGCCGCGTTGAGCGCCGCCTCCTGAGCGGCTCGCTTGGCCTCCGCTTCGGCCTTCAGCGCGGCAAGGTTCGCATGCAGGACGGCCAGCTCGGCCTGGCGCGCGGCCAGGAGCGCGGCTTCCTCTTCCTCGACGTCGCGCGCCGAAGCGAGCTCGGCTCGCCCTTCGCGGAGGATTTCTCGGTTCCGGACCAGCGTGGCCCGAATCTCCCGGATCTCGTCGGCCAGGGCGGCGTCCTGCTCCGAAATGGTCAGCAGGTAGCCGACCTGGGTGGCGACGACCTCGAACGAGTCAGCTGCGAGCAGGACCTCGAGCAGGGACGTCTGGCTCCGCTCGTAGGCGTCCCGGTAGTGCTCCTGGAGCAGCGTCACGCGAGCTTCGAGGTCGCGGTTCTGTCGCTCGACCTCCCTGGCCAGCGTGACGAGCATGGCGTCCAGCGTCGCAATACGGGCGCGCAGCGCCTCGAGCCGAGCGGTCACCTCGACGATCTGGGCCTCGACCTGGACCAGGAGGCCAGCTACACGCTCGTACTCGGAGCTGACGGCCGCCAACTCGGCCATGGCGGCGTTCAGCCGCTGGTCGAGCGTCGCAGAGAGGGCCTGCAGGTCCCTGAGCTGGCGGCGCTGGGAGGCGAGCGTCTCCTGCAGCTCGCGCTGCTTGGCCTGTGCCTCGGAAAGCGGATCGCCGCCACGTGCCAGGTCCGCAGGAGACAGACCGACCAGCGTCGACCCGACCACCATCAGGGCGACGAGGATGCCGGCCACGCGCGGCCGACGTCTCATGACACGAAGTCGTGCAAGGAAATATTCATCGCCCCATCCAGCCCCCGCGGAAGAAGTGCCCGGCGATCCTACCGCGGGTCGTCAACCCTTGACGACGCTGCGAATGTACTACACCGTACTACACTGGACCCCTCCGGACCGCACCTGACCGAACGCGGTCCGGGCCGTGGCCGCCTACTCGGGCGCTGAATCCTCCGCCCGATCACGCTCCTCCCGACGGCGGAACACGACCCCCGCCACCTCCGCCCCGGCGAGGATCGCGATGGCGAGGAAGTCGACGTACAGGAGGCCCACCAGGACGGCCCCGAACGGGCCGGCCAGCCCCCCGCCACCGGCCACGAAGAGCTGGACGTAGAGGTCGAAGCCTAGGCGCAGGACGATGAAGCCGATGGCGGTTACCAGGGACCCCAGCCAGACGTCGGATAGGGTCTGCTTCCCGCCTGGGATGAGCCGGAGCAGGATCGTCATCACACCGAACACGACCAGGCCGGGGAGGAGGGACAGGGCGACGCTGACGGTGAAGCCGATGAAAGGCACGCCAGCCACGAACCGATCGACCACGCCCACCACGAGTCCGACCAGGCTCGACCACACGCCGGACAGCAGGATGAGCACGCCTGCGGTGGCGAGGACGAGCACGCTGCCAAGCCCGGTCCTGGCCAGCGAGGACGGCTGGTCCCCAAAGGCTCGAGCGATCCCTCGCTGGACGGCCGACACCCAGGGCAGCACCGCGACCACCAGGAGTCCGGCGCCCAGCACCGCCAGGGGTGCCTGTGCCTCGCGAATGCTGGCCACGCCCGACGCCACCGTGACGACGTCCAGATCGAAGACGTCGGCCACCTGACCGATGAACGACACCAGCTGGGGCCCCGAACCGATCAGCAGCGACGCCGCCACCAGACCCAGCATGACGAAGGGAAACAGCGTCAGGACGCTGTAGTAGGCGATGGCTGCCGCGCGGGGCATGGCGTCGTGTGCGACGAACCCGCGATAGGCCTCGACGCCGATCCCGATCAGTGCGTGCCGGCGACTGACAGCCGCCATGCGCTGCTTGAGCCGATCGGTGAAGGCAGGCATTCCCACTCCGGCTACCCTGAGAGCCATGGCGCCCACCGAAGCCGTCACCCTCGAGGTCGGCGGGCAGTCCGTATCGGTCAGCAATCCCGGAAAACTGTTCTTCGCCCAAGCCGGGATCACCAAGCTGGACCTGGTCCGATATTACCTTTCGGTTGCCGACGGAGCGGTGCGCAGCGTCCATGACCGGCCCATGGCCCTGAAGCGCTACCCGAATGGGGCGGGCGGCGATTTCTTCTTCCAGAAGCGCGCCCCCGCCCAATTGCCGCCGTTCGTGCGGACCGTGGAGCTGTCCTTCCCGTCCGGCCGCACGGCGGACGAGGTCATCGTGTCCAACCCGGCCGCCCTGGCCTGGGTCGTCAACCTCGGCTGCGTCGACCTCAACCCGCACCCGGTGCGCGCCGACGACCTCGAGCATCCAGACGAGCTGCGGATGGACCTCGACCCCGGGCCCGGCGTGGCGTGGCCGGACGTGCGATCCGTCGCGATGGTCATCCGCGAGCTGTTCGAGGAGCTGGGTTACGCGGCCTGGCCCAAGACGTCCGGCTCGCGGGGCATGCACGTGTACGTCCGGCTCGAGCGGCGGTGGGGGTTCGGGGACGTCCGGCGGGCCGCCCTGGCAGTAGCCCGCGAGGTCGAGCGCCGGGCGCCGACGCTGGCCACCAGCAAGTGGTGGAAGGAGGAGCGCCACGGCGTGTTCATCGACTACAACCAGAACGCGAAAGATCGGACGGTCGCCTCGGCCTACTCGGTTCGCCCGCTCCCGGACGCTCGTGTCTCGACGCCGCTGACCTGGGACGAGGTGCCCGATTGCGAGCCTGCCGACTTCACGGTGGCCACCGTTCCGGGACGGACGGAGCGCCTGGGGGATGTGGGAGCCGGGATTGACGCCCAGGCGTTCTCGCTCCAGCCGCTGCTGGAGCTCGTGGCGCGTCACGAGTCCGAAGGACTGGGCGACGCTCCGTGGCCGCCCAACTACGCCAAGCAGCCGGGGGAGCCACCGCGAGTCCAGCCGTCCAAGCGCCGGCAGCCGGCGAAAAGCGATGCTTCCAAGCCGGCCACCCGAGGAATCCCGTCCCCCACCGGCCGGCGCCGCTCGCGCGCTCCGCTGCTGGTCGTTGCGCAGGCCGCGACGCGAGCTGAGGTCGAGGATGGGCTCGAGCGTTGGAAGGCTCGCCACCCGGCTGTCGTGCCCCACCTGGCCGTGGACGACGTGCTGTTCGACGCGATGCGCGGCCGGTCCACGATCTGGTGGCGGGTGCGGGTCAACCTGCGTCACGTTCCCGCTGCGGATCGCCCGGAACCAGAACCACCCGACCCCGACTATGACCCGTTTCGCGAGTGGCGCGAGTCCGGCGCTGGCCCGAGGTGAGCGGCCGATAGGATGCGACCCATGGACGCAGGCCGACATCGTTCGGCCCGAGGGTCGGATCCACTTCGCGGGCGAGCACTGCTCGCTGCACCACGCCTGGATCCAGGGCGCGCTCGAGTCAGGGATCCGGGCCGCCCAGGCAATTCACGCCGCCCGCTAGGACCGGTTCAGCCGCTCTTCGAGCCGCGCCTTCGCCGCGGGCCATTCATCGGACACAATCGAGTAGTACACCGTGTCGCGGACGTGGCCGTTGGGAAGCCGGAAATGGCGCCGCAGGACGCCCTCGCGCACCGCCCCCAATCGCTCGATGGCCCGTTGCGAGCGCTCGTTCCGCAGGTCGGTCTTGAGGGCTACCCGGCCCGCTCCCAGCGTGTCGAAGGCGTAGGTCAGTTGCAGCAGCTTGGCCTCGGTGTTGACCGCGGACCGCTGCCGCGATGGGGCGATCCAGGTCCAGCCAATCTCCACCCGTTCGTGTTCGGGCGCGATATCCCCGAAGCGCGTGGACCCGATCGCCGCGCCGGTGGACCGTTCCACGGTCGCCCAGGCCACGTACTCGGGTCGCTGTGCATCGGCCAGGTAGGCGGCCCAGGCGTCAGGTCCAACCGAGAGGTCGGAGCTCATGTAGCGCCACGTGGCCGGATCTTCGCCTGCCGCCGCGAGCAGGTCGTCCCGGTGTCGGTCGTCCAGCGGCTCGAGGCGGACGAACCGACCCTCGAGCGCGATCCGCTCCGGACGGAGCACGGCCAGCTCCGAACGGGCGGGTGTCAGGCTCCCGCCGGCGCGGCGAGAGCCGCCAGGACCCAGCCGGGGATCTCGCGGCGGAGGGTCGCCAGCGGCAGCGACCCGTGGGCCAGGACCTCGTCGTGGAACACCCGCAGGTCGAATCGCTCCCCCAGCTGGGCGCCAACGTCGGCCCGAGCGCGCTCGATCTCGCGCTGGCCCATCTTGTAGGACAGCGCCTGGCCGGGCCAGATCGTGTATCGGTCCACCTCGATCTCGGCGTCCACCATGGGCAGCGAGCCGCGCTCGTGCATGAAGGTGATGGCGCGTTCCCGATCCCAGCGCATGGCGTGCAGCCCGGAATCGACGACCAGGCGGGCGGCGCGGAAGGACTGCGCGTCGAGCATCCCGATCCGTTCGGCATCGGTCAGGTACAGGCCCATCTCGTCGGCGAGTCGCTCCGTGTACAGGCCCCACCCCTCGACGTAGGCCGAGCCGGCCATCTTGGCCCCGATGGTCCGGAAGCGAGGAAGGCCTTCGAGGTCCATCTCGATCGCGATCTGGAAGTGATGGCCAGGGGTCGCTTCGTGGAAGGTGATCGCCGCGATCTTGTGGAGCTGCCGCTCGGCAGGCTGATACGTGTTCAGGTAGTACTGCCCCTGCCGCGAGCCATCCAGGGTGGGGGGCATGTAGAACGCCGGCGCCGACTCGCGCTCGCGGTACTCCTCGACCGCGAGGACCACGCAATTCGCGGCCGGCAGGCGGCCGAAGAAGCGTGGCGCGGTGGCGTAGGCCCGGTCGGTCTGCTCGCGCGCCAGTTCGATGATCTCGGCGGGATCCGACGTCCGGTTGGATGGATCGTCCGCCAGGGCAGCGGCAAACGCATGCCGGTCTGGGTGACCCTGGCGACGGGCGATCTCGTCCTTCTCACTCTCGATCCTCTCGAGGTCCTCCATCCCGAACGAGTGCACCTCATCGGGCGTCGCATCCACCGTGGTCTGCATCCGGATCGCCAGCAGATACGCGGCTGCTCCATCGGGCGTGTCTCCCAGCCCCGGCGTCGGCGCGGCATGCGGGGTGTACGTCTCCGCCAGGTAGTCGCGCAGCCGATGGAGGGTCGGGTAGATGTGTGCCGCCACCGCGGCTCGGATCTCGTCGCGAGCCGGCTCGTCGGAAACGTTGGCCAGCGCCACCGCGGGGGCGTCGTGGCTGGGCACGGCCAGCATGCGATCGATCTGCTCGATCGCCCTTCTGACGGGGACTGCGGCCGACGTACGTCCGTCGGCGATGCCCTCGTCCAGGGTGCCGATGTGCTGCTCGATGAGCCGGGGGAAGGCCTCGAACCGGGCGACCAGGCGCCGCAGCCCGTCGGCCGTCTCGGCGCGCTGGTATTGGGCAATCTCACTCGGCCAGGTCTGGACGCCGGACATGTGGTTCACGGCCAGCTGGTACAGGCGCCGATCGAGCGCTTCGAGGTAGTTGCGCGCGACAAGCATCAACAGGTCGCGGGTGATGACCGACTCGACGTCCAGCCCAGCAGTGTCCATGGACTCCGCTTCGGCCAGCGCGGACGAAAGGGCGCTCCGCTCGGCCGCCCGTCCGTCCGGACCCAGGTCGGGCCAGCGGTCGTCGTATCGGTCGTCGCCGTAGATCGTGGCGGTGATCGGGTCGCGCTCCAGGACGCCTTCCCAGAAGCGATCGGCCAGGTCGGTGACGGCAGCGTTCGGATCGTGGTTAGACACGGAAACCATCTCTCCTTGGGCAGTGTTGGTCGTATTGGATGAGCGCTGCGGGAGTGTAGCGCGACCGACTCTCGGCCCGGGCGCGGCGCGGTCAGCCTGGGCCAAAGAGGTCCGCCAGCAGGGCGGGCGGCGTCTCCTCCAGCTGGTCGTATCGGCAGGTCTCCGGTGCGCGGTCCGGGCGCCAGCGCACGAAGGTCGTCGCGTGCCGGAATCGGTCGCCCTGGAGGTGGTCATAAGCCACCTCGCACACCCGCTCCGGTCGGAGCGGCTCCCAGGACAGGTCCTTGCCTCGGTTCCAGCGGCTCGTGGCGCCCGGCATGCGCCGGCCCTCCCACTCGACCTCGGCTTCCTTCCACTGGCGCCACGGGTGTCCCTTCAGGGCGTTGCGGCGCAGGGGTGCCAGCTCGGCGACCAGCTCCCGGCGCCGCGCCTCGGTGAACGAGCTGGTGACCCCCACGTGCTGGAGCTCGCCCGCCGCGTCGTACAGGCCCAGCAGCAGCGATCCGACCATCGTGCCCGGGCCGTTCTTGTGCCAGCGGAAGCCGGCAATCACGCAGTCCGCCGTGCGCTGGTGCTTGACCTTGACCATCTCACGCTTGCCCGGCAGGTAACCCTGGGCGGCCCGCTTGGCGATCACGCCGTCGAGTCCGGCGCCTTCGAAGTCCGCAAACCAGCGCTGGGCTGTCGCGGGGTCGGCGGTGGCCGGAGTGAGCAGGACCGATGGCGGCGGCTTCGCCAGCCGCCGCTCGAGGCCGGCCCGGCGCTCGGCGAAGGGCTTCTGCCGGAGATCCCGGTCGCCCTCGGCCAGCAGGTCGAAGGCCACGTACGACGCCGGGCTGGTGGCCGCCAGCATGGCGACCCGCGAGGCAGCTGGGTGGATGCGAAGCAGGAGGGCCTCGAAGTCGAGGCCGCCGTCGAGGGCGATGACGATCTCGCCGTCCAGCACGAATCGGTCGGCAGGTCCGCCGATGGCCCGCAGTGGCCCCTCGAGCTCAGGGAAGTATCGGTTGAGCGGCTTCAGGTCGCGGCTCTGGATGTGGATCTCGGGCCCGTCGCGGAAGACAAGCGCACGGAAGCCATCCCACTTCGGCTCGTAGCGCCACTCGCTGCCAGTCGGGATCTCGGGCTGTGGCTTGGCGAGCATGGGCTGGATGGGCGGCGGGATGGGGAAGGCCATGCCCGGATAGTAGTCGGCGGCTGCCGCATACTCGGCCCTATGCCGATCAGCCTTCGCTTCCTGGGCGCCGCGGGCGGGGTGACCGGGTCGCAGTACCTGCTCAGTGTCGATACGCGGCGGATCCTGATCGACTGCGGCATGTTCCAGGGCGGGATGGAGGAGATTGCCCGCAACCGGATGGCTTTCGCCCACGCACCCGATCGCGTGGACGCGGTCCTGCTGACGCATGCCCATAACGACCACATCGGTCGGCTGCCGGCCCTCGTGCGGGCCGGGTACCGGGGGCCGGTGTTCGCGACCGCGGCCACCGGCGACCTGGCCTCCATCGTCTTGACCGACAGTGCGCACCTCCAGGCCTACGCCGCGGCGCGGTGGGCGCGCCACCACCCGGAGGCCGCCGCTGCCGCCGGAGCCGCCGCCCAGGCCGGGGAGTCGGAGAGCGCGGCCACCGAGCTGGAGATGGCCACGCTCGCCGCTCGCACGGAGCGCCCTCCAGCCATGGAGACCCAAACCCGCGCCCCGCTGTTCGACCTGGAGGACGTGGCGCACACCATGGACCAAGTCCGCCCGATCCCGTATGCGACTGCCACCCCGGTGGCCCCTGGGGTCGAGGCCACGTTCCACGATGCGGGACACATCCTTGGCTCGGCCATCATCGAGCTGACCGCCCGTGACGCCGACGGGACGAGCGCCCGCATCGTGTTCTCGGGCGACCTGGGGCGGCCCGACACACCCATTGTCCGCGACCCGACCCCTCTCACCCAGGCTGACGTCGTGGTCGTCGAGTCGACCTACGGCGACCGAAATCATCCGGAAGCCGACCAGGCCGTGAACGAGCTGGTGGAGGTCATCTCCGACCTCGCTCGGTCCGGCGGTGTGCTGCTCATCCCGGCCTTTGCCATCGGCCGCACCCAGCACCTGGTCTGGGTCCTCGACAGCCTGGTACGAGCGGGACGCATCCCGCACCTGCCATTGTTCGTCGACTCCCCCATGGCCTGCCGGGCCAACGGCGTCTACCTCCGTCATCCCGAGGGCTACGACCCGGAGACCCTGGCCCTTCTGAAATCCGGCGATTCACCCCTCGAGTACCCCGGGCAGGAGTGCACGACCAGCGTCGAGGCATCCAAAGCCATTGGAGGCAGCCCGCGCCCGTTCATCCTGGTCGCCGCCTCGGGCATGCTGACCGGAGGCCGCATCCTCCACCACCTCAAGGACCTGCTACCCGATCCACGCGCCACCCTCCTGTTCATCGGCTACCAGGCCGAGGGAACGTTGGGCCGCCATCTCCAGGACGGCGGTACCGAGGCGCGGATCGATGGGGCCATGTGGCCGGTCCACTGCCGGGTCCGCTCCATCACCGGCTTTTCGGCTCACGCCGACCAGGCCGAGCTGGACGCCTGGATTGGACACTTTGGGGACGCCGGCCGCGAAGACGGACGTCCGCGCTCGGTGTTCGTGACCCACGGGGAGCCGGCCGCCGCGGCGGCTTTCGCGGCCCGGATCCATGACGCGCTGCGGATTGTGGCTCGGGTGCCTTCGCTCGGCGAGACGGTGGCGATCCACACCTGACCTTTCACCGCTGACCCGGCGGCGGCTACCATCGGGACATGTCGCCCCGGCCCGAGGTGCCGCCCCGCCCCGTCGTCAGCCTGCTGACTGACTTCGGCGTACGCGACCCGTCAGGCGCCGTCTGCGAGGGCGTCATCCTGAGCATTTGCCCGGGGGCGACGGTCGTCCACATCAGCCACGATGTCACGAAGTACGCCATCCGGGATGGGGCGCTGATGCTGTGGTGCGCGTTGCCGTTCTTCCCGGTGGCGATCCACATGGCCGTGGTCGACCCCGGAGTCGGCACGCGCCGACGCCCGCTGGCGGTGGTGGTAGGCCGGGGTGACGTCCTGATCGGCCCCGACAATGGCCTGCTGCGACCAGCAGCGCGCCGCTTGGACGAAATCCGGGCCGTCCACGAGCTGACGAGCGACGCGCACCGGTTGCACCCGGTCAGCTCCAGCTTCCACGGCCGCGACATTTTCGCCCCCGCCGCCGCCCACCTGGCGTGCGGGCTGCCGGTTGGGGAGCTGGGTCCCGAGCTCGACCCGGCCACCCTGATCGACCTCGTCATCCCCGACGCCACCCCGATCCCGGGCGGGGTGGCGACAACCGTGATCTACGTCGACACCTTCGGCAACTGCAAGCTGGCCGGGCTCCGCCAGGAGCTGGAGGCCGTCGTGGGACCGATGCGGCCCGGCCGCGCGGTGCGCATCCAGGCCGACGGAGCCGCGGAACGCCGCCTGGGCTGGGCCGACACGTTCGGGAATGTCCCGGTCGGCGAGCCGATCCTGTACGTCGATTCCTACGACCGCCTGACCCTGGCCGTCAACCAGGGGAATGCCGCTGCCGAGCTGGGCCTGGCGCAGGACCAGGCACTCCGAATCCAGGTCGAGTGACCCTCCAAACATGACCGAGCCGCTCGCCGTCATCGAGGGACTGACCTTCCGCTACCGCCGCCGCTCAGAACCGGCCCTGCGGAACATCTGGCTGGAGATTGGGCCCGGGGAAGTGCTCCTGGTCGCCGGTCCGTCAGGGTGCGGCAAGTCGACGCTGATCCGGGCCCTGAATGGGCTCATCCCGCACTCGTACAACGGAGACCTGACCGGAAGCGTCCGGATCGCAGGCCACCCGACCGATACCACCCCGCTGCGCGGCCTGGCCACCCTGGTCGGGACCGTGCTCCAGGATCCGGCCCGTCAGCTCGTGGCCTCGACCGTGCCCGCCGAGCTGACGTTCGGTCCCGAGAATCTGGGCGTTGAGCGTGACGAGATCGGTCGGCGGCTGGTTGGGGTGGCGGCGGCCAGCGGGCTGGCACCGCTGATGGACCGCACTACCGATGAGCTGTCGGGCGGTGAGAGCCAACAGGTCGCGATCGGCGGCGCGCTCATGCTCGAGCCGAGTCTCCTGGTGCTGGACGAGCCCCTGGCCAACCTCGACCCCGCCGCCGCGTATCGACTGCTGGCCCTCGTCCGCCGCCTGGCCGACGCGGGCACCGCGGTCGTCATCGTGGAGCATCGAATCGAGGACGTTCTCGAGGCGCGGCCCGACCGGGCGCTGTATCTCGACCATGGGGTGACCCGCTATCTCGGATCCATGGACGGCTTCCTGGCCAGCGCCGACCCGACCACGGTCAAGCTGCCGTTCTACACCTGGATGAGCCGCGCGCGCGCCGCGTCAGCGGCGCCATCGGTCCCGTCCAAGCCCCTGGTCAGGAGGCCCCCGCCCGAGGGCGGTCCGCCGCGGCTCGAGTGGCGCCGGGTGGAGGCCGGGTATGACGGTCGGACCGCCCTGCACAACGTCAGCGCGAGCCTGGGCGCCAGGGAGCGGGTGGCCGTGCTGGGGCCCAACGGGTCGGGGAAGACCACCCTGTTCAAGGCGGCCATCGGCCTGAGACCGCTGACCAAGGGGGAGGTGCTGGTGGACGGAAAGTCGACTGCGGGCCGGAGCGTGGCCGACCTGGCGGCAACCTTCGGATTCGTGTTCCAGAACCCGTCCCAGATGCTGTTCGCGCCCACCGTCCGCGATGAGCTCCTGTTCGGGCCGCGCAACCTGGGCTACGACCCGGGAGGGTTCGACGCCCTGGTGGCGCGGGCGCTCAGGCGGGTGGGTCTGGCCGACGAGCCGGAGATCGAGTCGCGCCCGCCGCGGACCCTGTCGCACGGACAACAGAAACGGCTCGGGATCGCCGTCGCATTGGCCCTCCAGCCGCGGACGTTGGTCCTTGACGAACCGTCCGCCGGGCAGGACTATCGGAGCGCTACGGCGTTCATGAGGGAGGTGGAGCGGATCGCCGGTCTGGAGAGCGTCTACTTCGTCACACACGACGTCGACCTGGCGCTGACCCATGCCGACCGGGTCCTCCTCCTGCGCGACGGCCGCATCGCGGCCGACGGCGCACCGTCGGAGGTGATCGCCGACCGAGAGCGTTGGAGGGCCTGCAACTTGCGCGAGACCTCGCTGATGGAGGCGAATCTGCGCTGGGGCGGCCGCTCCGGACGATTCTTCGGCCCGGAGGCCCTGGCGGCCATGGTCGTCGCCGAAATGACCACGCCGGGATCGTGACACCGGCACGCATCGGAGGAGGCACGAACCGCCCATGACAGCAATGGCACAGCCACAGTCCACCCCTAGCCCGTGGTCGCTGACGACCCGGGTCATCGTCTATTCCGCCATCGGTGCGGCGCTATACGCCGTCTTCAACTGGATCTCGTTCGCAATCCAGATTCCAGGTGCCGAGAGCGTCAGCGTGCGACCCCACTACGGGCTATTGACGTTCTTCGGATTCGCGTTCGGACCCGTGGTCGGATTCCTCACCGGTTTCGTGGGAAACGTGGTGGGCGACCAGCTCACGGGCTGGGGCGCGTTCACGTCGCCGCATTGGAGCCTGGCCAACGGACTCGCTGGCCTGATTGCGGGGCTGTTCCCGGTCTGGATGGCCAGTCGGATGACGAGTGTCGGGAGCAAGGCCCTCACGGCCGCCGTCGCGGGCGTCGTGGCCACCGTAATCGGTTTCCTGGTCATCTTCCTCGGTCTCGTCTTGACCCCGGAGATGGACTTCAACACGATCCTGACCACGGAGTACATCCCGGTCGTGATCGCAAATTCCATCGCGGCCGCGATCGTGACCCCCATCCTCGTCCTCGCCTGGGAGCCGATTTCGGCCCAGATGGGACGCTAGCCAACCGCGGCCCGCTGACCGATGCGGGCCGCATTCGCTTACCTGGGTCGGGGATCCTGGCTCGCCCGCCGGGATCCCCGATCAATCCTGTTGGCGGCGTTCTTCTTCGTGCTCGGGGCTCCCCAGATTCGGGACTCGCGCCATCTCGCCCTGATCCTGGCCGCGGCCGTCGGCTACTACCTGTTGGCCGGCATCCCCTGGCGGGCGGTCCGCCGTCAGTGGTTGCTGCTGGTGGTCGTGATCGGTGCGGTGGCAACCATCAACGCCCTCATCACCGGGGGTCAATCCGGCGGCTTCGCAGACGCGGAAACCCATGTTCTGGTGACCCTTCCCCCGTTCGGCACCGAGGTGTCGGCCGAGGGCATCAGCCTCATCGCGACCCAGGTCCTGCGATTCGGCGCCATCGCTGCGGTGGGATTCCCGGTGGCCTACGCGATCGCTCCGGGCGACCTGGGGCCGGCGCTCCGGCAGCTTCGTCTCGGGGACAGAATGCCTGTCATGGTCGACCTGACGGTCCGGTTCATCCCGACCCTGTCAACCGAATTCGGGGAAACGATCGATGCCCAGCGGGTGCGCGGCTTCGACCCGCTCCGGACCGGTGGGAGCCCCATGACCCGGCTGCGACGCCTGGCGCCCCTCTTCGTGCCGGTGACCGTCGGTTCGCTGACGGGGGCGGAGGACACGATCGACGCGATGGATCTGCGCGCCTTCGGGGTCGGGAAACGGACCTGGTACCGCAGGCTCCAGATGGACACCGCCTCGCGGGTCGTGGTCGGCGCATTCGCGGCCTTCCTGGTCGTCGCGACCATCCTCAATGTCACTGGCCAGTCGGAGCACTACCTGCTGCCGTTCCTCGTGCCGTAGTGGACGGGGCGTGGATAAGTCCACCACCAACCGCAGAAACTCGTGGATAAGGCGCTTGGCGGGGTTTCCTGAGTCCTCTATTGTGTAGGGGTCCCGGAGGAGCCGGACGAGTCCAGAGATTGCATCAAAGGGCCCGCCAGGTTCCTCCGGGGCGTTTTTGCGCCCAAGCCATCTCCTACGGGCTGCCCACGACCCGGAAGGCCTCGGCGCCCGGACCGAACGGCCCGGGGAAGATGGGCCTGATGGCTCCTGACGCCGACGCGGGCGAATCGCATGGTGGGCACCATGAAGGCTATCGTCGTGTACGAATCACATTGGGGGAACACCGCCGCAATCGCCCACGCAATCGCGGAGGGAATCGGGCCGGACGCACGCGCGCTGACGACTGATGAAGCTGTGAGCGCGACCGTCGCCGGTGTCGATCTCATCGTGGCCGGCGCTCCGGTGATCGCGTTCGGGCTTCCGACCGAGGGCATGCGGAAGCAGATCGCTGCCGACGCCGGCAAAGCACCAACCCCGCCGGACGTGTCTCACCCGGCCCTTCGCTCCTGGCTCGAGAGTCTTCCCAGCGGCCGCGGCAGTTCAGCAGCGTTCGAGACACGGATCTGGTGGTCGCCACGCGGTGCCACCGGTGCGATTGAGAGCGGGCTGAAGCGGGCGGGTTACCGGGTTGTGACGAAAGCCATGCGCTTCATCGTCGCTGGGGCGTACGGACCACTACGTGACGGCGAACTTGAACGGGCGCGGCAGTGGGGGATGGAACTCGCTCAGGCTCTCCGCGCGAGGCAGCCGTTACCGGCGTAGGATCCGGCCAGCGGCTACGAACCCGCACGAGCCTCACCACCCACGGGAACCAGACCTGCGCTAGAGTATCGCTTTAGAACTCAGAGCGGCAGGACGCACGGTGACTCCCTCCCAGCGCATTCCCGAATCCGCCCCGGTCACCCGACCATGACCGGCGATACCCACCTCGACGAGCGCATCCGCCGGGCCCTGGCACGCCCACACCGGATCGACATTACGACCACCGGTCGCCGATCCGGGCGGCCCCGTCGGATCGAGCTCGTGTTTCACAACATCGACGGCATGATCGTCATCAGCGGCTCCCCCGGCCGACGCGACTGGTACGCCAACCTGGTCGCCGATCCCCATTTGACCTTCCACCTCAAGGGACCTGTCCAGGCAGATCTGCCAGCCATCGCCCGGCCCATCACCGAGCCGGTCGAGCGGCGGCGGGTCATGGAAGCCGTGACGCGCAACTGGGGGGTGGAGGATCGGTTCGAGGTCTTCGTGCGCCGCAGCCCGCTGGTCGAGGTCTTCTTCGAAGACAAGGCGGCTTAGGCGGGCCTTTAGCCTCCGGCGGAAGCGGCGGTAGCGACGGCGAGCTCCACCATCCGCCGCAACGGCGCAGGCACGTCAGCCGGGGTGGCTCCCGAGAACCGGCGCCAGGCCGCCAGCACCTTGTCGTCGCGGCGCCGGATCCCGGTGACCGCCTCGAAGTCCGGGGCCAGCCGCACCACGCGGTCGGCACCCACGGCGGCTTCGATCAGGGCATCCAGGCGCGGGTCGCGGCCGCGATCGGTGTCATGGACGACGACACACGGGATCCCCAGGTCTCTCAGGACGCCCGCCACCAGGGGCAAATTGGCCTTTCCTCCCACCTCGACCATGGAGATCCCCTCGGCATCCAGGTCGTGGCCGAGGGCGCGGAAGACGAGTGGCAGCGCGAACCGCTCAGTTCGTCCCTCGGCCAGGATCACGCAGCGGGCGAAGAACATCTCACTTCGTTCGTGGTCGAACTCGGCCGCCAGCCGCAGCCTTTGCTCATCGGTCAGCGGCTTCGCAGGCGTGCGTCTGGGGACCGAGCCGTTGGCCTGGAGGTCGAGGCGCACGATCTCCTGGGCGTGCGAGGCATCCACGAAAGCGGGCGATCGGGTCGAGTAGACCACCTGGTTCCCGGACTCGGCCAGGGTCCGCAGCAGGCTCGCCAGGTAGCGCTGTGCCTGGGGCGTCAACATCAGCTCCGGCTCCTCGATCAGCACCAGCTCTCCGCCGACCCCGGCCGAACAGCATTCCTCGACCGCGCCGATCAGCGCCTCGGCTGCCGCCGCGTCGCTGGTGATGGAGCCTTCGATCCGCATGGCAAGGGATCGGCCAAGCAGCCTGTTGTTCGTCTGGTGCCGTGCGATGAGGCGATCCCTCGCTCGCAGGAAGGTGGCAGCCGGGAGACCGTCTGGGCGCCGCGATGTGCGCGTGCCTGCGCGCATGCGGCGCTCAAACTGCCTGGGTCCAAGAGGAGTCTCCACCTCAGCGGTGATGGACGGCGCATCGCCGGCCGGTGGTGAACCCGCGCCGGACAGCCACGCCAGCGAACCGAGCAGCTGAGACTTTCCCGAGTTCCGCGGACCGATGAGCGCGGTGAGAGCACCGAGCTCCAGCTCGAGCCTTGCCAGGCCGCGAACGCCGTCGATGGCCACTCGACGAAGCACTAGACCTCCTCCACTGGGCGGAGGCGAAGGCCACGCAGAAGCTGCGCGTTGGCGGCCACGATCACGGTCGACAGGCTCATGGCCAGCGCGCCAACGCTCATTGGCAGGATGACGCCGATGGGGGCCAGGACCCCCGCGGCGACAGGGATGGCGAGCAGGTTGTAGCCGGTGGCCCAGGCCAGGTTCTGGATCATCTTCCGGTAGCTGGCGCGGCTGAGCTCGATCGCGCCGACGACATCGCGCGGATCGTCGCGCACCAGGATGATGCCCGCCGATTCGATGGCGACATCCGTCCCGGCCCCAATGGCGATCCCGACGTCGGCCTGGGCCAGCGCCGGCGCATCGTTCACCCCATCGCCGACCATCGCGACTCTCCTACCGCCGGCCTGGAAGCGGCGCACGGCATCGGCCTTGTCCGCCGGCAGCACCTGAGCAGCCACCTCGTCAATGCCGATCCGCTGCGCCACCGAATCAGCGACGGCCTGGGCGTCGCCGGTGATCATCGCCACCCGGAGTCCGAGCTCGTGGAGGCGGCTCACGGCTGCCACCGACTCGGGTCGGATCTCGTCCTCCACGGCCAGGGCGCCGATGACGGTCGTGTCCCGGATCACGTACAGCACGGTCTGGCCGGACGCTTCCCAGCGCTCCACCTCGTCACGGATCGCATCCGGAGGCTCCATGTGGAGCTCGTCGAGGAGACGAGGGCCGCCGACCGCGACGGTCAGGCCGCCGACGGTGGCTCGCGCCCCTCGGCCCGCCAGGGCCTCGAAGTCGCGACTGGGCCTCGCGGGCACCCCACGGTGCTCCGCGCCGGTGACGATTGCCCGCGCCAGCGGATGCTCCGAATCTCCTTCCACACCCGCGGCGAGGCCCAGCAGCTCTGACTCGTCTGCGCTACCGGACACCGCGACGCCGGCCAGCACCGGCTTCCCGCGGGTCAGCGTGCCGGTCTTGTCGAAAATGACGATGTCCAGCTCGCGAGCGCGTTCCAATGCCAGCCGGCTCTTCACCAACAAGCCGTTGCGGGCGCCGAGCGTGGTGCTGATGGCGACGACAAGGGGGATCGCTAAGCCGAGCGCATGCGGGCAGGCGATGACGAGGACCGTTGCGGTTCGGACAAGCGCGCCTTCGGGATCACCCAGCGCAACCCACGCCACGAGCGTGATCGCCCCGGCAGCCAGGGCCACATAGAACAGGATGGCCGCCGCGCGGTCGGCCAGCGCCTGGGCCCGCGAGCTGGCGGCCTGCGCCTCGGCCACCAGCCGCATGATCCCCGACAGGGCCGTGTCGTCTCCGACCGCCTCGACCTTGACTCGCAGACTGGAGCCGGCCACCACGGTCCCGGCGACGACCGAGGCGCCGGGCTCCTTGGTGACCGGACGGGACTCGCCGCTGACCATGGACTCGTCAACGTCAGCGGTCCCGGCCACGACCTCACCGTCAGCCGGGATACGGGCGCCGGGGCGGACCAGAACGAGGTCGCCGACCCCCAGCGCCCCGATCGGGACTGTCTCGCTTCCATCATCGGTAATCCGCTCGGCGGTGTCCGGCAGGAGCTCGGCCAGTGCCCCCAGCGCCCCGCGCGCCTGCCGGATGGCGCGCATTTCGAGCCAGTGCCCGAGAGACATGACCGTGATCAGCGTGGATAACTCCCACCACAGCTCCACGGCGAACAGGCCGAGGGTTGCGGCGGCGCTGGCCATGAAGGCAACCGTGATCGCCAGGCTGATCAGCGTCATCATCCCCGGCTGCCGATCCCCGAGCTCGGTGCGGGCTCCGGTGAGGAACACCCGCCCGCCGTACAGGAATACGATCGTTCCCAGGGCGACCGGGATATATGACGATCCGGGAAACGCCGGGGCCACGTACCCCAGCCAGTCCTGGACCTCCCGGCTCCAGGCAACAACCGGGATCGTCAGCGCCAGGACGATCCAGAACTGGCGCCGGAAGACGTCCGGGTCGTGCCCGGCATGCTTGTCGTGTGCCGCGTGTGCATCGGATGCAGGCGCCGCGAGGGGAGGCGCCGGCCCATGGTCGTGGTCGTGAGTGCCGTGATGCATCCGTGTCAACGAGATACCCCCACCTAGTATGCAGACGCGGTCAATGCCGCTCTCCGTCGTGGGCGCCTTCAGTTCGTGACCTTCGGCACATGCGCGCCCGGCAGTGGTATGGCGACATAGGGGCGGACCGCGATGATCGCGGCCGGGCAACCGCGGAGGTGGCGGACATGATGTGGGGATGGGAAACCGGTGGTGGCTGGCTGATGATGGGAGTCGGCATGTTCATCTGGGTGGCGCTGATCGCGCTCGTCGTCTGGCTCGTCATCCGCGCCAGCGGACAGCGGCAGAGTGGCGGCGGGGCCGAGTCGGCAGAAGCACTCCTTCGTCGCCGTTTCGCATCGGGTGAGATCGACGCGGACGAATACCAGAGCCGGCTCGAGGCGCTTCGGCGACGGTAGCCGCTTCCGGCGACAACCCACGATCGGCGACCGACGAGCGAGCTTCGACCGCGTCGCTGAGGTTTCAATCAGTCCGTTCCGTCGTGCCGCTCGCCTGGTAGGCCGACCGGTTGTTGGCGTCCGGCAGCCGATCACGGATTGCCCGCCCGATGCCCGCCACGTAGCAGCCGCATGTCCCCTCCCGCTCACAGACTGCGACCCCGACATACTCCCCCGGAGTATCCGGACACGGAGTCCGGCTGCAAGGGCCATCGGTCACTTCTTGATGCGGACTGAGCTGACGCCGTGCCCGCCTGGCTCGTAAGGGACGGCTCGTCACAGGGTGGCGAGCAATCCCAGGCTCATGGCGATGACGGCAGCCGCAAGGCCGACCTTGATCCAGGGAGTGTTGGCCTGGTTCCAGCGTCCGAGACGTCCCAGAAGACGTCGATCGCTGACGACGACGAGGAGCAACACGAGAGGCGCAATAAACGCCAGGTTGTAGAGGGCCAGCAGCGCCAGGCCGGCCGGCCCTCCGCCCGAGGCATTCAGCACGGCCACGATGTCCAGGTAGATCGCGCCCGAGCAGGGCACCGTACAGATACCGACCAGCACGCCAGCGAGAAGCATCCCGCCGAGGCCGCCGCGTTGCATCGCGCGGTGCATCCAGCCGTGGGTAGCGTGCGGTGCGGCCAGGGCCGGGCCCCTCCCTGGCAGGAGGACGTCTTTCAGCATCCACAGGGCCATCCCCAGCGCAAGCAGGGCAGCGAACCGGGTCACCAAATGGTCCTGCCCCAGCCAGCCGAGGAAGCCGAACAGGCCCAGACCGATGACGAAATAGGTGACCCACACCGCGCCGACGTACCACGAGCCGGCGCCCAAGAGGCGTTGGCGAGCGATCTGGATCGAGTTCCCGTCGGCCACGACGCTGTTGAGCATGGTCAGCGTGAAGGTGGCAAACAGAACGAGCAGCGCAAAGGCACATGGGTTGAGCCCGTCAATCAGGCCGGCGCCGAGGACGATCGGAACCGTGAGGCCACCGAACGCGGCCGCGCCGAAGGGAGAGGCCATGACGACCGCGCCAGAGATCATGCCCACCGCGACCATCGCCGAGGAGAGGACGACCGCCGGGAGGGGCACTCCGAAGCGTGTCACGGTCATGGATCGGACCGCCTGGTCGCCGGGGAGGGATTCGACCGAGTGGTGGTCCCCGTGAGCCACCTAGGTCTCCACCCGCAAGATGGCGTGCATGGTCGGGCTCTGTTTGCCACCGCAACACGTGTCGCAGTAGATGTCGTAGTCGCCCGCTACGGTGGGCATACGCAGGCTCACATCCCGGCGCGACTCCGCCGGCAGCTCTTCGTAGAAGCCCAACTCGTCACTGATCAGTGTGTGAACACCGCCCTGGAGGTGTGGCGCGGCGTCGGTGGTCCAAAGCTCGAGGGTGAGCAGTTCTCCGGCCTTGGCCGTGATCACCGCCGGTTCGAAACCGGCCATGCTGAGGCGAACCGGCAGAGCCGCGGCGCTGGGACTGGGTCGGTCCAGGAAGTCACTGAACCCGATCGCGACGCCGGCCCCGAGAACCCCAATCGCGACCGTCGCGGCAAGCACATAGCGCCCCCACGGCATGGCCCGCTGGTCGGGTGCCCGTCGATGCTGCGGGCGTCCCGTCTCGTGATGCCCGCTCATTGCGCGGGAGGGTGATGCAGGCGATGCACCTCCGCGCCGGCTCCGGGATCCATGGGTCCGGTCATGTTTCCCCAGTCCCACATCCCACTGCCCATCATTCCGCCGCCCATCATTCCGCCGCCCATCATCTCGGTCATGTAGGACGCCATCCCGGTTCCCATCTGGCCGACCATCGAGGCGTGCATGGCCGCCATCTGCGTGGGCATCGAGCCGAGGCTTGGGGCCGTTGCCACGCTGAAAAACACGCTCCCCGCAGCACCGACCAGAATCCCGATTGCGACCGATCCTCCGGCGATCGCTGCGACCACTCGCCTGCTCATGTTGTGCCTCCCGGATGCGCCTCTCTCAAGGCGCGATGCGCTCGTAGGTACTCCCCGGCAGTATCCGTAGGCGTTCCGAGCGGCCTAGGGCCATTTGTCACATTCCCCCCGCGCCTAGTTGACGAATTCGAACTGACCCGACATGCCCGCCGGATAGTGGCCCGGAACCAGGCAGGCGAAGCCCAGGTCCGTGGCCGGCCCGAAGGTAAAGACCAGCTCCTTGGTCTGACCGGGTATGACCCGAATCGCTCGCGACGTGTCCTCCCGCATGCCCCCGTGGGTCATCACCATGGCGTGCTCAAGCAGCTCATCGCGCGAACCGATCACG
>Ga0299906_10000802_pt1 | contig 28106 bp, 19 predicted proteins | sample RVTome_14_FD_200259 | JGI IMG/M metagenome (GOLD analysis project Ga0299906, IMG submission 200259) | Soil microbial communities from uranium-contaminated site in the Upper Colorado River Basin, Wyoming, United States - RVT145D125 (version 2) ...
GCGCACCGCTTCCCAGCAGCCCTTGCTCGTTGAAGCGGTACACCGCCCCGCGCTGGGCGTCGTCGTCGTTCTCGTTCGAAAGCCCGTTCCCGTAGCGCCCAACAACTTGCCAGCGGTGCGCGATATCCTGCTCGCTCAGATCCTCGCCGCGCCGATCCGAGCGCTCTAGTTCTCGCACGAATGCCTCGAACTCGTATTGAGGTTTCTGCGCCAGGTACGACTCGAGCACATCGGCAAGGGACTCGTGCTTGTCCTTGCTGTAATCGCGATCATCGCGACCTGCGTCGCGCTCGTGCTTCGACCCGCGGTGGGGATCCTCGCTCGTGGACAACGTCAGGGGCGGGTCCCAGTCCCCGCCCGGCAGCGCGGCGCGCTCCTCCGCGTCCTCGTCCGCGAGCGGATCATCACCCAGCACGGCGCCACTCATCGCATACTCTTGTGCGATAGCGCCACCCAGGGGTGCGCCGCTCAAAGTGAGCTGGACTTGCGCCAGCGTCGGCGCTGCATTCCAGCGCCCCGTGCTGGAGCTGCCTTGCGTTGCGGCGTCAAAGCGCGCAACCAGCTCCTTGAAGTCGTGGGTGACCGCCGTGCCGCCATCAAAGAGCTGCAAGGTGGCCACGGTCTGATGATCGCCCGCGTCCTGGTACCAGTCCTTGAGAATGACCCTCGCGCGGTCGTCGTAATTATCGGCATCGCGCGCCTCCACCATCAGGTCCCCCTGATCACGCTTGAGACTGATATCGACCGCACCGATGCCCCCACCCAGGGATAGCACGTCGTGGTTACCCTCCAGGACAGCGCCGGTGAGGTGGAGCTCGTCCTGGCCGTCGTCGAGGTTCACTAGAAACACTTCAGCTCCAGGCCCGCCGGTGATCGTGTCGCGGCCTGCGCCCCCGATCAGGAGGTTCTCGCCTGCGCCGCCCGTCAGGAGATCGCGCCCCGCTCCGCCTGAGAGCAGGTCGGCTCCCGCGCCTCCCTCGAGCGTGTCGCCTCCTCTACCCCCATAAAGGAGGTCATGACCGAGCCCGCCATAGAGCTGATCTTCGCCCTTGCCCCCATAGAGCCGATCGTTGCCGGCCTCCCCATGCAGGAGGTCTTCGCCCCGGCCCCCGAACACGATGTCGCGCCCCGCGCCGGCGTGCACGATGTCGTCGCCCCGGCCCGCATCTATAAGGTCGTTGGCAATGCCGGTGACGATCACGTCGCGGCGGCGTGTGCCGACGTGTGTTTCGTTTACCTTCGATGCGTCGGAGACGGAAAGCGTAAACGTGTCCGCGGCGGTGGCGCCCGCGTTGTCGGTGGCGGTGACGCGGACGTTCACGTCGCCCACATCGAACTCGCTTGGCGTGCCACTAAAGCTGCGGGAAAGCGGATCGAAGGCGAGCCAGGCGGGCAGCGCCGAACCGTCCGCAAGTACTGCACTGAAGCTGAGCGCGTCGCCCGCATCAACGTCGGTAAACGTGTCAGCGAGGACAGCGAAGCGGAAGAGCGCGTTCTGGTTTCCGAATTGATCGGCAAGCAAATTGCCAAGTTGCGGCGCATCGTTGGTGTTGGCGGCCAACATATCGAAGGTATCGAACGCCGAAGCACCGGCAACATCCATGGCGGTCACCTTGACACTCAAGGTGCCGACATCCCCATTCAGCGGGGTGCCGCTGAACGTGCGCGTGGTGGTGTCGAAGAAAACCCACGACGGCAACGCCGTCCCGTCGGCTTGCGTCGCCGCCAAGACAAGCGTATCCCCCGCGTCCACGTCGGCAAAGGTGTTCGCCGGAAGCGTGAAGCTGAATGCTGCATCCTCGGTTGCGGTTTGATCGGCAATCGCATTGGCCAGCACCGGTACGTCATTGGTGTTCGTAACCGTCAGATCGAAGATGTCTGATACCGACGCATCCGAGTCGTCTGTCGCGGTTATTTTCACGCTGATCGTGCCCACATCCGCGTTGACAGGCGTCCCACTGAAGCTCTGAGTTGCGCCGTCAAAACTCAACCAACCGGGCAACGGCGAGCCATCCAAAAGCGCCGCGGTATAGGCAAGTGTGTCCCCAGCGTCCGCGTCCGTAAATGTTTCGGCAGGTATGGCAAAGCTGAAGCCCTCGTCCTCCTGTGCGCTCTGATCCACGATGAGAACACTGAGGACCGGCGCCTGATTGCCGATGCCGGGTATCGCGATGCTTTGCGTCGCTGTCCCGAATCCAATGTCGGCAAGAAACTGGCTGATCGCCGCGTCGCTCAGCACACTCACATTACCCGTGGTCCCGTACTGATAGGCTAGCGCCCCGCCGTAGGCATCCGTTTCGCTGACGCTCGTTTGGTGGCTCTGCAAGACACCATCGAGGGGGAAATTAACGAGCGATGGATTCGTCGCGATTGCCGCTTGGAAATCCGCGATCACAGCATTGAAGTCGTAGAGGTGCACCGACCCAAACAGCTGGAGCGTAATCGCCGGCCACGCTTGCGGATTGGCCTCGAACTGGCGGGTCAGCCGGATCGAGTCGCTTGCGCCGATCGCGAGTACCAGGTCGGCTCCGTCCTGGCTCAATGAAAGTGCAGAAGGCGCGATGCCCCCGCCCAGCGACAGCGCAAGCGCAGTGACAGCGTAAACCGTGTCCTGGCCGTCGCCCGTGTTAAATGCAATGACGTTCTTGGTCGCATAGGAATAGATCCAGTCATTGCCCGTGCCGCCGATGACGAAGTTGTTGCCGCCATCCGCGAAAATGGGCATTCCGTACGCGAAGATGGCGTCATCGCCTGCACCGCCATCGAGGAGGTTGTTTTCCTGCCCATCCAAGAGAGTGTCCGCCCCATCGCCGCCTTTCAGGATGTCGTTGGCGCGCCCTCCCTGGAGGTCATCGCTGCCGGCGAGGCCATCAATGCGGTCCTCCAAGTTGGTGCCCGAGAGCCAGTCGCTATTTTCAGTCCCAATAATGTCGAACCCGCGCGTGAGCAGCTCGCCGTACGTAATGCTGAGGCCGTCCGCGAACTGAAACAGCTCGATGACAGGCGAGCCGAGCGCGTCCCCTGGGTCGAATCCCTCGATGTGGATTCCATCGCCGTTTTCGCCCACGCGGATCAGGAGCGACCCCACTCCCAGAGTCACCATCTCGGACGTGATTCCGGCGCCAAAAGAAAGCGTGTCGAACCCATCGGCTTCAATGATCGTGTCCACACCATCCCCGAGGTTGAACACGTAGGTATCGTTGCCAGCGCCACCAAATATACGATCGTCGCCGCCTTCAGCGGAGATCTCGTCGTCTCCACCCAAGCCACGGATCGTGTCGGTGCCCGCCCCGCCCGCCAGAACATCAGCGGCTTCGGTCCCAACGATAAAGCCCGCCAACCTTTCCACCGTTAGCCAGTCCCACACCGTGCCATCGGCGAACTCGAAGCGCTCGACGACAGCCGCGGCGTTGGTCGCAGCCTCGCCGAGGAACAGCGTATCGCCGTCTCCCGTGTACTCGAGAACAAAGCTATCGAACCCGTCGTACGTTGCCGTCACGGTCTGCGGGTCGATACCTGCGCCAAACCGCACTGTATCCACGTTGCCCGGGGTCAAATCGAATTCGAAAATGAGGTCGTTTCCCGCACCCGGACTCAAGAGATAGACATCGTCTCCCTCGCCGCCAGCGAGGTCATCATTACCCGTACCCCCATCCAGCACATCGATTCCATCGCCGCCACCAAGGGCGTCATTGTCCGCGCCGCCCTCGAGCAAATCGTCTCCGTCATCGCCATCGAGGAAATCGAAGCCCGCACCACCGTCCAGCACGTCGTTGCCCAGCCCCGCGTGAATCGAATCGTCACCGTCCAGGCCGCGAACCAAATCGGCAAAGCGCGAACCCTCAATGAAGTCCGAATCCGCAGTGCCGAGGATGGGCAGCACCGGCTTGGGGGGCGCGAAGGCGAGCAACGCGTTCATGCTAAGCGCCGTGCCATCGGCGAAGGAAAAGCGCTCGACGCCGTAGCCATATTGGGAATTGCTGACCGGAAACGCGATCTGCGCCGTGCCCCCCGCCCATGAAATCTCCAGTGCCGCCCGTTCGACGTTCCAGGCAAAGGATAGATCGGCTAGGCCCACGCCTGCCCCGAATTCCACGACGTCCACGGGAAAATCATTGGCCGCAAAAACCGGTTCAATCGCGGCGAGGTCGCCCGGCCGCGGGAGATCAGGAAGGCCGAACTGCTCGATGATGTCGTCGAGGCTTGGGCCGCCCTCTTCGTCGACGATAAGAGAGAGGACCTCTTCTGGCACGCCGATTGACCGGTAGTAGAGCTCAGCGAAATCGGTAACACCCATGCCATCCACGTCACGGATTGCATCCGTACCGTTTCCGTCCGTCGACAGCCAGAAGCGGTTCGCCCCGAAGCCGCCGGTCAACTGATCGTCGCCTGCGCCCCCGAACATGAGGCGACCGTTCAATAGCGTGTCGTTGCCGGGCCCTCCATCTATAAACCCGAAACTGTCCACGGTGTCGTTTCCCGCTTCTGCCTGAACGATGTCACCGCCAATGATCGTGTTGTCGCCTGCGCCGCCGATCACCTCATAGAAGATCTGGGTGATGCTCTCTTCCGTGATCGAGGCAAATGCGATCCTTGGAAAGAGCTGGCGAAAGTGAGGAAACCCCAGCGGCACGCCGTCCGGCACCGGGCCGATTTCGCCGCGCGCAAAGTTATGCTGAAAAAGGAACTCATCGTGTGTCTCGATCGTGCCCAGGAAGGTTGGATCCCCGGTCACCGGGTCAAACGGGGGCCCGAACCGGGGTTGGATATTGGTACGGAAGTCATGAGTGACTGACCCGTGTGAGGTCACCGTCCAGTCGAGTCCCACCCAATCAAAGTCGCTGCTGCTTGTCTGAAATCGCGTCGCGGTCGGCGCGAAGATAAGGGCCGAATCACCAAAAATCATCTGGTTCTGAATTTGCGCCAAGCTGCGAACGAGGCTCCCGCTTGCGTTATAGTTCCAAGCGTCCATCGGAAACGTCTCTGAGCGAGTGCTGGTAATTTCCCCGGTCGTGGACCTGAACACGATAGTGCGGTACTGTGCGCCGGCGATATAGTCCGCGCTGAAGGGTACGGCCAGCGTGCGGCTGAACGCGCCTTGGCCTTCTGCGACAAATCCTTGTGCAACCAACTCTCGAGACGCTTGAGCATTCAGCCCCGCGATGTAGTCATCCCTCAACGCGGCCGCCCCCTGCTGCGCACGGGCCTCTGTGGCGGCGATAACATCCTCGATCGTCACTTCCACGCCCGCAACGTCGCGGCAACGCCAGAATTGCGGCGTGACGAAGTAATCCGCGAGCGTGAGCCCCTCTTCGCTCCCGCGGATTGAAACGAGAAGATCAGGTCCGCGCCGGTTCGCGGCGAGGTCAGCGGCTATCAATTCCGAGCGCAGCGCGATGATGTTGACACCGCTATCCATCGCTGTGTCCTGGCCCATGCCGTAGTCAAGGACGTAAATATCTTCTCCGTCGCCGCCTTGCAGGACGTCGTTTCCCCCCTTGCCGTCGAGCGTATCCGCACCAGCCAGACCCATAAGCACTTCGTCAAACGGGCCACCAATCAATTCGTCGTCACCTGCGCTTCCCGTAATCGGCGATACGGTCAGAGTTTCGAGCTCGCCCGCGGTGACGATCCGACCATCGGCAAATCGAAACTCCTCGATGCGGTTTGCGGAATTGGTGTAGTGACCGGTGATCGTGATCTCATCGACTTCATCGACGGTCACCGTGAGATCGCCATTCGCCAGTCGAGCGAAAGTAACCGCCTCGGCCGCGATCCCGGCGGAGAAATCCAGCGCATCAGTTGATAAGGAATCACCCCCGTCGACGACGGTGTCGCGCCCCGTCCCCGGCCCGATGAGGTAGACATCCGCACCCTGGCCGCCAACGAGCCTGTCGGCCCCGGCGCCCCCGTCCAGCCGATCATCGCCCACCTCGCCTTCCAATGTGTCATCACCGGCGCCGCCGAAAAGCTGGTCGCTCCCCTCGAGCCCGACCAGATGATCCGCGCCGCCGAAGCCGCGGAGCACGTCGTCGCCCGCGGTGCCTAAGAGCTGAAGCGGGTCGGTGAAAGCGAGATTGAAAAAGGCCTCGCTCGATAGCTCTTCGCCCGAGAAATCGAAGCGCACGTTTTGCGTGGTGATGTCTCCAAGAAGCGTCAGCCCCCGCGTCGCGCGAGTGGAGTCGGCATCCGCCGCGCGCGAAATAATGACCGCCGCTCCCCCTTCGACCAAAGCACGGGAGACGATCACGTCTTGGACCGAGGCGACATCGAGATTGATGAGATCGCCGCCCGAGTCGTCATTGATGATGTCGTCGAAATCAGCGAGATAGGTGTCTGCACCTGCCTCGCCTTGGAGCACGTCAACGCCCTCTCCGCCGATAAGGACGTCATTACCTTCCCCACCTTGAAGGTGGTCCTCACCTGCGCCGCCGTCCAGGATGTCGTCGCCAGCCGCGGCCAGCAGAATGTCGTTCCCGCCAAAGCCGCTGATACGGTCCGTAACGGCGGTGCCGATGAGCATCGGATGCTCGGCATCGTGGTCGTCGTCATCCTCCTCGGTGCCGTCAACGTCGAACCCCTGCGCGAGGATGTCCTCATAGGTCATGCTCTCGCCGTCAGCAAAGCGGATTTCACCGAGAACTGGCGTCGTGAGCGGATCAAATTGATCAAAGCCCTCAAAACGAATCTGGTCGCGATCTGAATTCGGATCGGACGGATCCACTGGGCCTAAATCCACCAGCAAGCTGCCCAGACGGAACTTGATGTCTCCTTTGGAAAATCCCTCCCCCAGCACCAATATGCCCGCTTCCGGGTGGTCGATTCCGAACAGCGTATCGACTACGATGTCGCTGCCGTCTCCCTTATTGAAGACGTAGATATCCCTGCCGGGCCCGCCGTTGAGGAGGTCGCTGCCGGGGCCGCCGATCAGGATGTCACCCCCGCCGTTGCCAAAGAGCTCATCATCGCCCGCGCCTCCGTCGAGGTAATCTCCCCCTTCCTCAGCCGCGGCGACAACGCCAGGGTTATCTCCGACGAGCACGTCAGTGCCCGCGCCTCCAATGAGGATGTCAGAACCGGCGTCTCCGAACGCCACGTCGTCACCGGTGCCGCCATCAATGAAATCATCCCCAGTGTCGGCGAACATCCAGTCCGCGCCTCCGCCCCCATAGATGACATCAGGGGCGCCGGTCGCGCCATCGGCGACCGTCGCACCCGACACGCGAGCTGTGTAGACCTTCCGGGCCTCCTCTATAGTGACGGTCCTCTCGACCTGCCAGCCGCGTGTGTAGGCAATCAGGTTGGCATCGCCCCAGATGTTGTCGTCTCCGGCACCGCCTACAAGCAAGTCCTGATCATTCCCGCCTAGTAAGAGGTCGTTGGCCCGGTCGCCAATGATCCAGTCGTCCCCCGCGGCTCCCGAAAGTAGATCGCCCTTCAGACCGCTCGGTGTGGCCGAGTCAACGGCGCGCAGAGCGCCCGCCAACGCGATCTTCGCTTCGGCATAGATTTCATCGTTGCCCGCCCCGCCATCGGCGATGTCCCCACCCGCTTGGCCGTCCAGCACGCCATCGGGACCGGCCTCGATGAGATCGTTGCCGGCCCCGGTCTCGATCACGTCTTGGCCCGCCCCGGCGAGGATCCAGTCGGCGTCACCGAGCCCGTTATCCGCCTCACCTCGTGGGCGGTCCGAGAAAATCTGGTCATGCCCTCCACCGGCCTCGACCTTCTCGCCGGACACAGTGACATCGACGGCTACCTCCGGCCGGCTCCCGAAAAGAAAATCGTCCCGGTCAACCTCCACTTCGGCGGTGACGATGACGTTGCCGAGTCCATCGGTCTGTGTTTGCACGCCGGGCGTCGCCGGATCGAAGTCCTGGGGCTTAAGATCGCCCGAGATCGTGGATGCGGTTTGGACCGTGGGGCGCGCTTCCCATAAGCGGATGCCGAAGTCGCCGTCCTTGAAGTTCTTAAGCGTGAGACTGCCTCCCGCTGGCGTATTAACCGTGATGACCAGATCCTCCTGGCTCCGGGTGTAGGTAAACCTGCCGTCCGCGCTGTTCCACTGAAGGCCGGAGACTCGCACACTCGCATCGACGATTACGGTGCCCTCCGGATTGGCAAACGTGCCGTCGCGGAAGACATAGCGCACCATCCCCTTACCATCGGTGTCCTGTATGACATCCGCCCCGTCGTTTCCGGACAGCAGTCCGCTGAAGGCGCTGTAGTTATAGAGGTCCAGCCCTGATCCACCTTCTAAGTAATCACTGCCTCCCTTGCCGTCTAGCCAATCGGTACCCGCGTCACCATATAGACGATCAGAAAGGATGCCCCCCGTCAGCACATCACTGGTTGTGTTTCCGAACAAGACCTTCACGGGATTGGCTGCTGCACCACTGTTGCCACTGGCCGCGAGATTTCCCACTACGGTAAGACTCAAGTCGGTTACACCTCTGCTCGTCCGATTCTCAAACACCACGTTTTCATTTCGGATGTCACGAAGAACTGTCTGTCCGTCAGCAACAAAGTACTGATTTTCCCTCGTCAGGAACTCCGCCCGGTCGGCGATCCACTGGACGCTTAGACTGCCCGTCCGACTGGCTGGATCGTAGAAATTAAGTTCGCCGCTCGCGTTGTGCGGGCCATATATCGAGTTGTCGCCCAAGATCACAAACGAATTCAGTTCTCGAAGCGCGTAGCGGTAACCAAGCGCTTCTGAGCCTTGGGAAATGTTCGAAAGATCTAACGCCGAAATACTTACCAGAGAAAAAAGCTGTAACTCAGGCTTGCTCGTGACTGCTTGTCCGATTCTGAGCACCGCATCATGGAACGCCGCGCGTGCGGCAATGTCACCTCTCCCGATAAGCGGAGCGATTACCGAACCCCTATTTTCCTGCGGCAGAATTGCATCCGAGATTGGCAAACTATCGACTAGCCCTCCACTGCCATTGGAAAAAGTCTGCCCCTTGAGAAGCACCTTGAACAAGGATTCCGTCAGTTTTTCCTCACTGTCGCGCGGCTGAGCCGATGCTGACTCGATGAGCTTGCTGGTATCGCTCAGCGTCAACGAATTGTTCATGCTGTAGAGCAGCGCATGCAGCGCGAGCGAATCCATAAACGGCTCGATGACGTGGCTGTTGGGCTCCGTGGTGACGAAAATCTCTTGACCAAGGACTTGCTGTCCCGTGATGACACTGGAGATCAAGCTGATATCGTTCCCGGGCGCAACGTCTTCGCTTTCGAGATTGAAAATGTTCAAGCCACTGAAATCGCTACCGGCCTGCGAAAGCAGTGATTCCTGGCCGAGGGCGGTCCTGAAAAGATCTACCAGCTCGTCGGTCAACTGATGTGCTGAGGAGTTGAGATTGTTTATTTCTGGCCCCATCGCCGGGACCAGCCTATCCCTCATGAGGGTTGGCAATACTGGAATGAAATTCGCCGCCGTCGGGTCGAAGCCCGGCGAATTGAAGACAAACGCGTCGGGGTTGATCAAGGTGGGAAACAACCTTGCGGCAAGAACTGCGAGATGTCCTCCGAGGCTATGTCCGGTTACGGTGACCCTTTCGCCGGCCGCAGCACTTATCAGTCCGAGGCCGACGCCATCCTGCGAGGCTTGAAGGTCTATGTAAACGGTCGTAGGGTTCCCTTCTGAATCCGGCAAGCCAATAGCCGCAACGCTGTTTGCCGAAATCGATGTTAACGATGTCACAATGCGCAGCTGGAAAACCTGCGAATTCTCGCGCGCTGCCAAACGAAGAATCAGGTTGACCATCGATACGGCCTGAGTAAACGCCATACCGAGTAGGCCGATACCTGCGAGATCCGCTTGGAAAAGATCGACGCCCCTTTGAGCATCGGGTTCGGTGCCGCGGAGCGCAAGTACTTTTTCAGTGCCCTGTTGGAACAGCGTGGCGGCAAATCCTGTTACGGGGTCGTTCGGTTGGTAATAGTTGACTGTCCAGGTTTGGGGCGGCCCGTATGCTGTAAAGTTCGGGTTAAAGAAATAATTTGCTAACGGCAATGGTAAACGACGTTGGTCATCCGCCGCTGCGGCTTCCGCAAAGGTAGCTCCGTTTACCTGGGTCAACTCCGCCGGCCCGAGATCCACATACGAAGCTGCAGCCAGCCTCGCATACCTGTAATAGTCGAGTATCGTAGCCATGAACTACCCTTTCTTTTTCATAGCAATGAAGACGTCGTCTGTTAGTCGCTTCGGTCTGTTCACCGGACAAACTCGAGCCGGATTACCCAACATTGACATCCACCACAGATCGACCTGGTTTGGCCAACTGGTGTACTTGATTTCACGCGCGACCGTCTCCCCAGTCTGTGAGTCGATGATGGCGTACTCAGTTGCTGAAATCTTGTATCCCACCGCTTCACCGTAGCGCAGTCGCGTAAAGTGGTAGCGTGCGAGAGGTTCTTTGAGCAAGGTGCCAGTCCATTTATCGCGCTCTTTCTCATAACGCACGACCCGAAGTTCAGGATTCAAGATTTGCTTGCCATAGGCATTGCGACTAAATCGATATTCGTAGAACCGAAAACCTTGCTTCTCGTAGACCGCTGCACCTTGTGGACTGACCACCTCAAGACCGTTCGGGATCGTATCGTCATAAAACCCGTCCACCTCCACTTTCCGCACGATCTTCACCCCGGCGTCCTTGCATAGTTCGGCGAATCTGGTCTTGATATCGCGCTCTTCGGCATTAGGTGCGTAGGCGAGCCATCCCACGCCGAGCAGCATGGGCGCAATGGCCACCCACTTCCACCGCCAACCGCGCATGAGGAAGTAGCACAATGCTACGGCCGCAAGTATCAGCGTGCTGTAACAGACAACGATAAAGGTCCCGATCCCCGTCACCGTGTTCGCCTTTCAATCACACCCCCCCTTAAGTGGTTAAGGAGTCAGGTTGAGGTAGCCCGGATATTGATCTCACTTTCCAACATACGGCAAACGCCGAGTTGCCTGATGCTATGCCCTCCTGCAATCTTACTTGACGATTGGAGGCGGCCCAGGGTTTCTTACGTCGATCATATTCATCCGATTGCCGTTGTCAGCAATAAGGTCACCGGCTCTTTGTCCCGGCTTACAATTACCCAAGTACCTCGCTTTGACTTTGCCTCTCAACTCCGCAGTGCCCTGATGCGGGGGAGATACGCGAGTCAGAAAATCTGCCTCATACGCGCGGGAAAGATCACCGCGAATTACAGCCGTTGCCTTCGTCTTTGAGTTGCCAATTTGGCATTCTTTTTCCATCTCAAGTTTTCCTTTTTGCACTCGTACTACGGCTGCCGCACAAGCACCACCAATGTCGCGCATTTCCAAGTCTAAGCGGTCAAGCTTACTGTCAATGCAATACGCTGACCTCGTCGATACACCAGGAAAATAGCTTGACGTTTCAGTCAATTCCCACAAACCGCTTTTTCGTACTGGCATTGACTCTTGAGCCAAACAAGTACCCGGCAAGAAACTTAGGGCAAGAACTGCCAATAAATGGATGGTCATTCGCATCTTGAGCCTCACTCTATTACCGACAATATAAAAGGTGACGTATGGCGTCAATGCGGACGGAACCTGGTTTTGGGCGCTGCTTTCGATTCCTCTTGCCAAGAGGCCGAAGCGCGTTGTCCTGTCTTCACGATCATGTGTCCCGAAGGCCGAACATTGCTCTCAAGTCACCGCGCGCCGTCCGTCCGCTTTCCTGGGCCGCCCGCCCCTCGACGGTCGGACGCGACGCGCGATCACTCGTTCGATTGCGTCCTTGAAGCGATCCCCGCCCAGCACTAAGTCCCCATTCACCGACGCCCTGAATTCGTCGAGTTCCATGTCGTCCACGGGCTGCCGGAAAAGCTTGCGGTATGCCCGCTGTCGCTCGTGCGGAGTCCTCCCCAGCGCAACATAGATCGGGTGGTCCTGGACCACCTTGTTCTCGCGACCCTCAGCGTGGTAGCCGTAACTCGACCATGGATACTTCGCCGGGCTTTCCACGATGCGCGCGCGGACTGGGTTTAACTCGATGTAGCGGTAACACGCCAACAAATAGCGCTCGCTCTCGATGAGGTTCGACCTGAAACGCCCCTCCCATAATGTTCCGGTACGACTGTAGACATAATTGACGTATTGAACGTAGCGGCTGCCGACGTACCGCATCATCAGCGAAAGCCCCTCTTCGGTGGACGGGCTCACGAGCAAGTGCACGTGGTTGGTCATGAGCACATAGGCGTGAACGGCGCATTGGTAGCGCGTCGCCCCCCTCTGCAGGCACAGGAGGTAGAAGCGATAATCCTCATCGGCAAAAAAACAAGGCGAACGATTGTTCCCGCGTTGAATCACGTGGTGCGGAACGCCCGCCACCTTAAGTCGAGGTCTACGCGGCATAACAAACGGGGCTCAGCTCAAGAAACGCCTTCTATCGACCACGAAAACCGGGCTCCGTCCCCAATTTCGCGAAAACCGGGCTCCGTCCGCACCTAGGCATCTTTGCTCGCGTCACCCACCACCTCCATACGCGTTCCCCTCTCTCCCAACGTGATCACGCTGTCGACCTGCAGGCCCTTGGGAAGCTGGTGGGTGATGAAGAGCATGGTCACCCGCCCTCTGAATTGATTGACCGTGCGCGCGAACTGCTCGGCTGTAGCGGCGTCCAGGCTGCTCGCCGCCTCGTCGAAGATCAGGATGCGCGGGCGCTTGAGCAGCGCGCGGGCGATGGCGATGCGTTGTTTCTGGCCTCCGGATAGTCCCGCGCCATGCTCGCCGACTTCCGTCTGGTAGCCCTGCGGCAACTGCTCGATCGTTTCGTGGATCTCAGCCAGCTTGCAGGCTTGAATGATCTGATCAAAGGTGGCGTGCGGGTTCGCCAGCACCAGGTTGTCATAGATCGTGCCGCTGAATAACACGGTCTCCTGCGGCACCACGCCGAAGTACTGGCGCAGTTCGTTGGCGCTCAAGTAACGGGTGTCGCGCCCGTCGATCGAAATGCTGCCCTCCTCCCCTTGGTAGAACCCTTGCATGAGCTTAGCGAGCGTGCTCTTGCCGCTTCCCGATGGGCCCATGATCGCCACGCACCTCCCGGGTTCGATCGTCAGGGTGAACGTCTTGAAGAGGAACGGTAGATTGGCCGCGTAACGGAAGCTGAGGCCGCTGATTTCGATCCAGCCGTCTCCCTTTGTTTCGCGCGCGGGCAGCAGCGAATAGGGCTCGGCAGGCGCATTCATTACGTCCCCCAGCCGTCTGACGGCGATATCGGCCTGCTGGAACTGCTGCCACAAGCCGACCAGGTGCAGCATGGGCTGTGACAATCGCCCCGCGAACATCTGAAACGCAACCAGCATGCCGATGGTGAATTCCTGGCTCGTCATCACCATCCAGGCGCCGAGGCACAGGATGATGAGCGTCAGCAGCTGCTCCAACGTGTGGGCGGCGACGTTGTAGCTATTGGAGAGCTGCCGCGTGTTGAAACCCGCTTGCAGGTAGGTGGCAAGGTAATCGCCAAAGCGCCGCCTGAGCTGCGGCTCCATCTGCAGCGATTTCACCGTCTCCATGCCGGAGACGTATTCGGTCAGGAACGCCTGGTTGCGCGCGCCCAGCAGAAACTGCTGGTTAAGGCGTTGGCGCAGCAGCGGTGTAATGGCCAGGCTCAACCCGACGATCAGCAACAGTATGGCAACCGTGATCAGCGTCAGCGTCACGCTGTAATAGAACATGATCGCGAGGAAGATCAGCAGGAACGGGATGTCCATAACCAGGGTAACCGCAGCGCTGCTCAGGAACTCTCTGATCGTTTCGACCCCCTGCACGCGCGCGACCAGCACCCCCGTCGGGCGGTGCTCAAAATAGCGCGGCGGCAGTTTGAAGAGGTGCTCGAAAACCTGCGACCCCAGCACGGCGTCTATCCGGTTGCCGGTGTGCAGCACCAGGTACTGCCGCACCCAGCTCATGACGGCGGTAAAGATGATGAATACGCCAAGCGCGATGCCGATGACAGCCAGCGTGCTTAGCGTGTGATGAACGATGACCTTGTCTATAACGATCTGGGTGAATACCGGAGTAGCCAGCGCCATCAACTGGATCGCAAGGGACGCCAGCAGCACGTCGCGCCAGATCGCCTTGTGCCGGATCAGCTCGGGGATGAACCAGCGGAAACCGAATTCACGCGGCGCCTCCGAGGCAGCATCCTCCCCTTTCAATGCGGGTGCGGCCGGGGCAAATAGCAGGACCTTGCCAGAGAACTGCGTGTTGAACTCCTCGAGTGGGGACGTTGATGGATGCTGCCGGCTCTGCTCGAAATACGAAACGCTATTGCCGTCGCACCTGACGACGATCGCAAGGCGACTCGGTCGGGGATGATCGTCTGTAGCTGAGGAACTGCCCGGAATTGCTACCGGCCTCAACACCGCAAGAAAGGGCGCAGGCAACCCAGGCAACCCGCCTACTGGGACGTCACGCAGGCCGCTCCTGAGGCCAAGAGCGGCTGTCGCGTGCTGAAGGGAGATCAGGCTATAGGGCGGAGGAAACTGCTGCAGCACCAGGCTCGGGGAAAAAGGGATGCGGTGGAGCTGGCAGATCCCCTGCAGCCCCCATATATAAGTCTCAGCCGCCAGTAGCAGTTCGGTAGCCACAGACGTGCCCCTGTCCAGGATCAGCGCATTTCGCTGAGCGCCTTGCCCAAGGCGCCTGATAAACTCAGGTCGCATGCGCGTTTTTACAAACTTATAGACTTACTGCAGGAAAACGCAAATCTATCAATTTGTTAGGTTTTATTTTTCACGTGTAACAGTCTGACCTGCCAGTCAAATATCGATGGAAATGGGAGCTTTTGTCACCCCCGAAGAGTTGAATGACAATCCGCGCAATTGCGGCGACGGCCACGATTCATGACAAAGAACGCGTTCTGTGAGCTTGCTCACTTCGGGCTTATCCGTTTCTCGGGCGCAGAAGCACAGACATTCCTCCACAATCAGTTGACCTGCGACGTCGGTGCGCTCGCGCCAGGCCGCAGCACTTATGGTGGCTACTGCACGCCCAAGGGACGCGTGCTCGCCACGTTCTTGCTGTGGCGCACGGACGAGGATTTCTTCATGCAGCTTCCCACCCCCCTCCGGGAGCCGACCCAGAAGCAGCTCACGAAATACATCCTGCGCGCCAAGGTGAAGGCGACGGATGCGACTCCCGAGTGGACGCTGCTCGGCGTAGCCGGAAAGGATGCCGCCGCGCTGGTGCAGCGTACTGTCGGTGAAGCTCCGACTGCCGTTCACCAGGTCGCTCAGGCAGCGGGAGCGATGGTGATCAAGCTCCCCGGCGACCGTTACGAAATCGTCGCCGCGCGCGAAAAAGCGCCAACTCTCCTGGCTTCGCTTGCGTCCGGGGCGGAGAAGGCTAGCGCCGATTATTGGGACTGGCTAAGCATCCGCGCCGGCATCGCGACGATCCTGCCCGCGACACAGGAAGCCTTCGTGCCGCAGATGGTGAATCTCGATCTCATCGGCGGGGTGAGCCTTACCAAAGGGTGCTACCCCGGCCAGGAGATCGTCTCGCGCATGCACTACCGTGGCACGCTCAAGCAGCGCATGTACCTCGCCAATGTGGCCGGAACCAACCTCCCGCAACCGGGTGACAAGCTCTACAGCGCCGACTTCGGCGAGCAAGCCTGTGGCACGGTCGTCAATGCTTCTCGTTCACCGGAGGGTGGCCATGACTTGCTTGCAGTAATACAGATTGCGAGCGCCGGGAAAGGCGATGTTCACTGGAAATCGTTGGGCGGGCCAAAGCTTGGGTTTATTGATCTGCCGTACTCAATTTCGGTGCCGGCATAAGAAACCGTCTCCCACCACCCCGCCCGCTCTGCGGGCACCCCTCCTCCGGCAGGAGGGGAAAGTTGTGGTGTTGAACCTATGGAGCTAATTCCGCTCTGGCTGAAGCTGGCCTACACCGCGTTCACTGCGGTGACGGTCGCGGTTTACGTGAAGAAGTATCCGCTGTGGAATTTCCTGTGGTTCTCGGATATTGCGCTGATCGCCACCGTGCCCGCGCTCTGGCTCGAGAACAGCCTCCTCGCCAGCATGATGCTGATCGGCGTGCTGCTGCCGGAGGTGCTGTGGAATGGCGCCTTCTTCGTGCGGCTCGTCACCGGAACGCGCCTATTCGGGCTCACGGACTACATGTTCGACCCCGCAAAGCCGCGTTACCTGCGGGCGATCTCGCTCGTCTTCCACGTCCTGCTGCCGCTCCTGCTGCTGTGGATGGCCGTCCGGCTCGGCTACGACTCGCGCGCGCTCGTTGCGCAGACAGCCCTCGCCTGGGTCGTGCTGCCCCTCAGCTACTGGCTTGGAGACCCCAAGGTCGAGAACCTCAACTGGGTATTCGGCTGGACCGCCGCGCAGCAGACGCGTATTCCGCCGCTCGCGTATCTCGGGCTGGTGATGATCGCATTCCCGCTCCTCATCTACCTGCCTACGCACCTGCTGCTACAGCGGCTGTTCGCTTGATATTTAATGCGCCGCCGTGCCCTTGGCGGACGGGCGGAACGGAGGAGCATAGTAGGGCGGGAAGCCGTTGGTATAGGCGGCGAGCTGGTATTCGAGCTGGGAGATCAGGATCGTTTTGGTGGCGATGCTCGTAACGTATTGCGGCCTCACCGCGTCAGCCGATCCCCTCATCAATTGCAGATCGGACTCGCGGCTCTCGCGCGCGTTCTTGAGCTGCGCCTGCAGCGCGGCCACTCTCGGCACGACGTCGGCTGGCGCCGCGTAGGGCTTGCCGTCGATCGCGTAGCTAAGCGTCACCCGCCACCGTTCCGCCGCGCGCCGCTGCTCGAGCATGGCGAGCGTCTGCTCGTGGACGGCGATGCGGATCGACATCAGGTCGTGCACGACGGAGCTCTTGCCATAGGATTTCTGCTCCTCCTGCGCCTGGGTGATGCGCTCGTTGACCGATTCGATTTCCGCCTCGAGCCGGCGGGCAGTTTCGGGGTCCGCGCATCCGGAAATCGCGACGAGGGCGAGCACTGAGAAATATCTTGGGACAGTCATGGCGAAGCTCCTGCCTGACGCAGCGACAATGGTTCCGCGACCCGCAATCTTACTCTCTGCGCCGCAACCGGTTGCCGTGCCGCTCCCGCGCCAGTAGCATTGGCCGGTGGCATTCAATTTCTACATCTATTACCGCGTCGACCCGGAGAAGGCCCGCACCTGCGAGCCGCTGATCGGACAGCTCCTCGCCGCCGTCCGCGATGCGACCGGCGTCCAGGGCCGGCTCCTGAGGAAGCACGGCGAGCCCAACCTCTGGATGGAAGTCTACGAGGGCATCGCCGACGAGGCGAAGTTCGAGTGGGAGCTCGCCGAGATCGCCGGCCGGCTCAAGGTGCAGGATTACCTCCAGCCCGGCACGACGCGGCACCACGAATGCTTTGAATCCTGATGTGCCTGATCCTCCTCGCCTGGCGCGCGCACCCCGAGTTCCCGCTGGTGTTCGCGGGCAATCGCGACGAAGCGTACGAGCGCCCCAGCGCAGCGGCCGGGTTCTGGGCCGACGATCCCCGGATCTTCGGTGGCCGGGATCTCGAGAAAGGCGGCACCTGGCTCGGTGTGACGCGCACGGGGCGGCTCGCGGCGGTGACCAATTACCGGGACGGGCGGGCAGCGAGGGTAGCCCCACGCTCGCGCGGGGAGCTCACGGCGGCCTTCCTGCGCGGCACCGATGAACCACGCGCCTACCTCGAGGGCGTCGCGGCGCGCGGGGCCGACTACGGCGGCTACACGCTCGTCGTCGGCGACCTCGAGCGGATGGTTTGCATCTCCAACCGCGGGCGGGGAATCGAGGAAATCGCCCCCGGCATACACGGATTGAGCAATCACCTCCTCGACACCCCGTGGCCCAAGGTCACGCGCGGGAAGGAGTGCATCTCCGCCCTGATGAAGGCGGATGAAGCCGGTCTGGTGCGAGGGCTCTTCGGCGCGCTGGAGGACCGCACCGTGGCGCCCGACGCGGAGCTGCCCGATACCGGCATGGGGTTGCAGCGCGAGCGCGAGCTCTCCTGCGCCTTCGTTGCGGGCGAGCGTTATGGCACGCGCGCCTCGACCGTGCTGCTTGTCAGCCGGAATGACGAAGTGGTGTGCGTGGAGCGCAGGTTTGGCGCACGGGGCGCGCCGCAGGGAGAGGCAGAGCAGCGCTTCGCGCTTTACAACCGCGGGAGGGGGTGGAATATGAAGGCAGTCGGCCAGGTGATCTGATCGGCCGTCTTGCGCTTCATGGCGATGTGCGGGATCCCCGCCTCGATGAATTCCTTGCCGTACCGGGTAAAGCCGCGTTTTCTGTAAAAGCCGATCACTTGGGTCTGGGCATGCAGCTTGACTTCCTCGTTGCCCATCTTGTTGGCGATGACGAGCAGGAGCTCCAGCAGCGCGCGGCCGACTCCTTTTCCGCGCCACTCGAGGAGCACCGCCAGGCGCCCGATACGACCGTCCTGCAGAAGCCGCCCGGTGCCGATCGGCGAGCCGTCCGGCGCGCACGCCAGAACATGGTAGGAAGCCTCGTCGAGGCCGTCCCACTCGAGTTCCGGCGGGACGCCCTGCTCCTCGACGAACACCTTGTTCCGGATCGCCCTGAGCTCCTTCTGGGAGGTGATCCAGTAGACCGGCTTGACGGTGAAAGAGAGCGCTTCAGCCACGAACGTCCAGATGTTTTACGTTAAGAACAGTCGCTAACACGCTGTTTTAATGGCACCAGGGAAACGAACCTCATGCTGGCTGTTCGCCCGATGCCTCCCTTGTGGTAGCTAGTATGCCACCATTTTGAGAACTCGACTGCCGATCATGATCAAGCAGAGAAGCGTGCTGGTCGCGGGGTTGGCGGGAGCACTCGCCCTCGCCCTCGGTGGCTGCGCAAGCGTGTATTTCCACGACGCCGGCCCCGCGCCCACGGTTCAGTACGAGCTCGCGAAGCTTCCGTTCACCGAGTACTGGACCGGGATCGTATTCAACGGCGAGAAGATCGGCTTCACGCACTTCACGATCCGCAAGGAGGCTGGAACGCAGCACTACGAGATCCGCTCCGAGGCTTCCTTTGTTCTGCGCTTTCTCGGCTTCGAGAAGAAGGTCCAGTTGAAGTCGCGCGACGTGATCCGGGGCGACCTCACCCTGGTGGATTTCGCCTATGAATACAGCATCGACGGCAGCGAACTGAAGGTTACCGGCCGCCGCGAAGTCGGAAACCTGGCGGCGACGATCGTGACCGGCGGCACGCCCACCGAGCAACGCCTGCCGGTAGAGGGAAATCTCTATCCTTCCAGCGTAATCGCCCTGTATCCGGTCCTGTACGGGCTCGAGATCGGCCGCGAGCACGGCTATCTCGTGTACAGCGGCGAAACGCAGTCCATCAGGGAAGTAACCCAGCGGGTAATCAGCTACGAGCGAAGCGAGCTCTTTCTCGGCAACGCTTTCAAGGTCGAAACCGCGATGGGCGGGCAAGGTGTCACCACCTGGATTGGGCCCGACGGCAGGCCGGTGTTCGAGCTCGCGCTGCGCGGCGCGATGATCTCATTCCTCGAGGACTCCAGTTCGGCGACACGCTACCTCGCCCTCGCCAGCCTCAACAAGAACGAAAGCCTGATCGACTACAGCATCGTGCGCCCCGACCGCCCGATCGACGATCCGCGCGCCGTCTCAGCGCTTCGAGTCGCGCTCTCCGGCGCCGAACACTCCCCTCCGTCCGATGCCTGGCAGCGCTGCACGACCGAGCAACCGGAAATCCTCTGCGAGATCGGGCGCGCGGTCCGTCCCGGTGCCACGGACGCCCCACCGCCACTGGACAAACTGCGCGCGCGCTACCTCGAGCCCTCGATTGCGGTGCAGAGCCGGGACCCCATTGTCCGACGCCTTGCGGACACGATTGCCGGCGGCAGTACTTCAGATGAAGAGCGCATTGCGCGGATACTTCAATGGCTGGACCAGAATATCGAAAAGGCGCCGATCGACGTCTTTTCGGCGGTCGACGTCCTGATGCAGCGCAAAGCGGAATGCCAGGGCCACGCCTACCTCTATACCGCCCTTGCGCGCGCCGCGGGCGTACCCACGCGGATGGTGAATGGGCTGGTCTACTCCGAGGAGTTTCGCGGCTTCCTCTACCACAGCTGGGCGGAAAGCCTGGTCGGTGACGACTGGCGGGTGGTGGACCCCACGTTCGGCCAGGCGGCGGCGGACGCCACCCACATCAAGCTGGTCGAGGGCGAGAACCTGGCGGACCTGATTCCGCTGACGGAGTGGGTGGGAAAGGTGAAGATCCGCGTGCTCGATGTCGAGCACCGGCGGCCGTGACCGGACAGCGGTTGCGCCTCACAGCGTGAGGCCGCCGCTCACTTCGATGACCGCGCCGTTGATGTAGCTCGCTTCGTCGGAGGCGAGGAACGCGAAGATGTTGGCGATTTCCTCGGGGTGCGCCAGCCGGCCGAGGGGCACACGCTCCTCCAGCGCCTTCAGCACCTTCTCCGGAATCCTCCCAAGGATCGGCGTGGAGACGAACCCCGGGCACACCGCGTTGGCGCGGATGCCCTTGCGGCCGAGCTCGCGGGCCCAGGTCTTGACCATTCCGATCACGCCGAATTTGCTAGCCGCGTAATTGGTCTGGCCGAAATTACCGTAGATGCCGACGATGGATGAAGCGTTGAGTATCACCCCGGAACTCTGCTTGAGCATGACATCCACCACCGCCTTGGTGCAGTTGTAGACGCCCTTCAGATTGATTTCGATCACGCTGTCGAACTGCTCCTCGGTCATGTTCTTCAGCGTGCTGTCGTGGACGATGCCGGCGTTATTCACCAGGCAGTCGATACGCCCGTATCGGGCAACAACCGCCCCCACCATCTTCGCGAGGCTGTCCGGGTCCCTCACGTCGATCTGGAAGCCCATGGCCTCGCCGCCGGCCTCGGCGACATCCTGGGCCGCCTGCTGGGCCTGGTCGGCATTGATGTCGCAGGCGATGACGGTCGCCCCTTCCCTGCCGAACTTGAGCGCCGTGGCGTAACCGATGCCCCTGCCTGCGCCGGTGATGATGGCCACCTTGCCTGCCAGTCTGGCTGGCGAATGGCCGTTCCCGTTACCGTTGTGACCTTTCCCGCTGCCGCTCGCGTTGCCGTTACCGCTGCCGTTACGCCGTTTCTCAGCCATGAGCGAATGACCCTCCTGGCAAAAAGTTGCGCCACTATACCACTTTTTCGCAATGCACAATAATGGCATTGTTCCGGTCAAGGATTCACCCCAACCGGCTTAAAGACAATGGGTTACAGGAATAGCGCCCAATCTGGCATTGCAAGATCGGGGGCCGGTGGCAGGGCCCGGCTATTCCCGGATCTCGACGACCGTGCCGACCGGCACGAGCTCGAACAGCTCGACGATGTCGCGGTTGTGCATCCGGACGCACCCCCGTGAACCCGGCTTGCCCATGTCGGCGGTGTCCGGGCTGCCATGGATATAGATCGCGCGCCGCATGGTGTCGACCTTGCCCATTCGGTTGTATCCGCGCTCGCAGCCCGAAAGCCAGAGGATGCGTGTGAGTATCCAGTCCCGTCCCGGGGAATTTCGGGCGAGGTCTGGCGAATAGACCTCCCCGGTCGGGCGCCGCTCGACGAACACTGTATTGAAAGGCTGCCCCGCCCCGATCTTGGCCCGGATGATGTGGTGGCCACGCGGCGTGCAGAAGCTACCGTTCCGCTCACCCACTCCGTTCTTGGCGGACGAGATGGCGTAACGCTTAAGAAGATTCAAGTTATCATCTAACAGATCAAGGCGTTGAAGGCTTATATTAATGTTAATTCTAGACATGGCGCACGGCCCTCCTGCGCGCCCCGAAAAACTCCTTCAGCAGCTTGGCGGCTTCCTCCGCCATCACGCCGCCCGTGACCGTGGCGTGGTGATTGAGGCGATTTTCCGCGAACAAGTCCACAACACTGCCGCACGCGCCGGACTTGGGGTCGGCCGCTCCGTAGACCACCCGGCTCACGCGTGCATGCATGATCGCGCCCGCACACATCGCGCACGGCTCCAGCGTGACATAGAGCTGACATTCGCCCAGCCGGTAATTGCCGATTTGCTCCGCCGCGTCGCGCAATGCCATCACTTCCGCGTGAGCGGTCGGGTCCCTGCCCGTTACGGGCCGGTTATAGCCGCGTCCGACGACCGCCCCTTCCCTCACCAGCACGGCGCCCACCGGCACTTCGCCTGCTTCCGCCGCGAGCTTCGCCAGGGCAAGCGCCTCGCGCATGAATTCCTCGTCGCTCATTCCCATTCGATGGTGGCGGGCGGCTTGCTCGAGATGTCGTAGACCACGCGGTTGATGCCCCGCACCTCGTTGATGATGCGGTTCGCTACCTTTGACAGAAGCCCGTGCGGCAGTTCCGCCCATTGCGCGGTCATGAAGTCCGTGGTCTGCACCGCGCGCAGCGCGACCACGTGCTCGTAGGTGCGGCCATCGCCCATGACGCCCACCGATTTCACCGGGATGAACACGGCAAAGGCCTGGGCAGTCTTGTCGTACCACCCCGACGCCTGCAATTCATCAATGAATATCGCGTCCGCGCGCCGCAGCAGGTCGGCGTATTCGCTTTTCACCTCGCCCAGTATGCGCACCCCCAGGCCCGGCCCTGGGAACGGGTGACGGAATACGATTTCGCGCGGCAGCCCGAGCGTCACCCCCACCTCGCGCACTTCGTCCTTGAACAATTCGCGCAATGGCTCCAGCAGCTTGAGGTGCAGGGTATCCGGCAGACCGCCGACGTTGTGGTGCGACTTGATGCTGTGGGCCTTCCGGGTTCTTGCCCCGGCCGACTCGATGACGTCGGGGTAGATGGTGCCCTGGGCGAGCCACTTCACTTTCGGCAGGCGCGCCGCCTCGCGCTGGAACACCTCGATGAATTCCCGCCCGATGATCCTGCGCTTTTCCTCCGGATCGGTCACGCCCTTCAGTTGCCGCATGAACTGCTCGCGCGCGTCCACGTGGATGACCCTTGCGCCGAGCTTTCCGGAAAAGGTGTTCATCACCTGATCGGCCTCGTTGAGCCGCAACAGGCCGTGGTCCACGAACACGCAGGTGAGCTGATCGCCGATCGCCCTGTGAATGAGCGCCGCGGCCACCGACGAATCCACGCCACCCGAGAGCCCCAGCACCACTTCCTCGGGGCCGACCTCCGAGCGCATGTGGCCGATCGTCTCCTCGATGAAGTTCGGCATGCTCCAGTCGCCGGAGAGGCCGCAGATCTGGATCACGAAGCGCTCGAGTATCGCGTTGCCCTGCAAGGTATGCGTGACTTCGGGGTGGAACTGCACGCCGTAGAACTTGCGCGACTCGTCGGCCATGGCGGCGATGGGGCAATCGGCGCTCGAAGCGATCGCCTTGAAGCCCTGCGGCAGCTCGTTGACCTTGTCGCCGTGGCTCATCCAGACGTCGAGCAGGCCGTGCCCCTCGGCGGATACGCGGTCTTGTATGTCCTTGAGCAGGGCCGAATGGCCGCGCGCACGGACCTCGGCGTAGCCGAACTCCCGCACCTTGCCCATTTCAACCTTGCCGCCGAGCTGGGCGGCCATGGTCTGCATGCCGTAGCAGATGCCCAGGACCGGCACACCCAGTTCGAATACCCCCTGCGGCGCCCGTGGCGTGCCGCCTTCCCACACGGAGGCCGGGCCGCCGGAGAGGATGATGCCGCGTGGTTTGAAGGCGCGAATGAACCCGTCGTCCACGTCGTACGGATGGATCTCGCAATAGACGTGGGTCTCGCGAACGCGGCGCGCGATAAGCTGCGTGTACTGCGCCCCGAAGTCGAGGATGAGGATCTTCTCGTGGTGCGGGGGAGGCGATCGGTCTGCGCGAGTCGCGACGGGGGTCGCTACGCGGGTTTCAAACTTACTGGTCACTGGTCACCGGTCACTCGACTCGGTAATTGGGCGCTTCCTTCACGATCTGCACATCGTGGACGTGCGATTCCCGGATACCCGCGGTGGTGATCTCGACGAACTCGGCGCGCTGGCGCATGGTTTCGATGTCGGCACAGCCGAGGTAGCCCATGCTCGACTGCAGGCCGCCCGTGAGCTGCTGGATCAGCGGCGCGAGTTGGCCCTTGTACGGCACCCGGCCCTCGACACCTTCCGGCACGAGCTTGTCGGTATCGGGCTCGTCCTCATCCTGAAAGTAGCGGTCGGCGGAACCCTGCTGCATGGCGCTGAGCGAACCCATGCCGCGGTAGGATTTGTACGAGCGCCCCTGGAACAGCTCGATCTCGCCGGGCGACTCCTCAGTTCCGGCGAACAGGCTGCCGATCATCACGGCATGGGCGCCGGCTGCGATCGCCTTCGCAATGTCGCCCGAATAGCGGATGCCGCCGTCGGCGATCAGCGGCACGTCGGTCTTGGCGAGCCCCTTCATCACGTTGGCGATTGCGCTGACCTGCGGGACGCCAACGCCCGCGACGATCCGCGTCGTGCAGATCGAGCCCGGCCCGACCCCGACCTTCACGCCGTCCGCGCCGTGGTCGACCAGGGCCTTCGCCGCCGCCGCGGTGGCGACATTGCCCCCGATGACCTGCGCCTTCGGGAACTTGCGCTTGACCCAGCGGACGCGGTCGAGCACGTTCTTCGAGTGGCCATGGGCGGTGTCCACCACGATGACGTCCGCGCCGGCCTCGATCAGCAGCTCGGCACGCTCCTCCGTGCCTTCCCCAACCCCGATGGCGGCGCCCACCCGCAGCCGTCCCAGCGAATCCTTGCAGGCGTTGGGGTGCTCGGTGGATTTCAGGATGTCCTTGACCGTGATCAGGCCGCGCAATTCGAAGTTCTTGTTCACGACCAGAACGCGCTCGAGGCGGTGCTTGTGCATGAGCGCCAGCGCTTCCTCGCGCTTCGCGCCCTCCTGCACCGTCACCAGCCGTTGGCGCGGCGTCATGATATTCCGTACCGGCTGATCGAGCTTGGTCTCGAACCGCAAATCGCGGTTAGTGACGATGCCCACGACGCGCCCGGACCCGTTGATGACGGGCAACCCGGAGATCTTGTGCTGTTGCGTGAGCTTGAGCACGTCGCGCACCTTCATGGTCGGCGCGATCGTGATCGGATCCTTGACGATCCCGCTCTCGAAACGCTTGACTTTGGTCACCTCGCCGGCCTGCTCCTTGGGCGACTTATTCTTGTGAACGATGCCAATGCCGCCTTCCTGGGCGATGGCGATCGCGAGCCGCGCCTCGGTCACGGTATCCATCGCGGCCGAGACGAGCGGAATGTTGAGGGTGATGCCGCGGGTAAGCTTGGTCTGGAGACTGACGTCGCGCGGGAGAACGGTCGAGTGGGCGGGAATCAGCAGAACATCGTCGAAGGTGAGGCCTTTCTGGACCACACGCATATTTTCCACCCTTCGCAAAAAACGTATTATACGCATGCACCCGTCAACGGTAAACGGATTCGTGCGTTAATGCATTGACCGGATGGGGTTAACGATTTAACTTGCGTGCGCCCGGCGCGACCCTCGCGGCGCGCCACCCGGCGAGAAAGGATCCAGTGAAAGCTGCCATTGCGTTGATAGCACTGCTCGCTCCGTTCGCGGCTCACGGCCAGCTTCTAAAGTGCGTCAGCCCGGACGGACGCATCGAGTACGCCGCCGAGTGCCCGCCCGGCGCCAAGGAAGTGCAGACCGGGATCCGCAGCACCCGCGAGGGACCCTCATCGAGCGGCGCCAGCTCGTCCCAGCAGAAATCGATCGCCGAACGGGAAGCGGAATTCAGGAAGCGGCGGATGGAAAGCGCAGATGCCCAGAAGAAAGATGAAGCCAAGGCCGCCGAATTGGCCCAGAACCGCGAGAATTGCGAGAGAGCCCGGATTTATCTTAAGAGCCTGCAGGAAGGTCAGCGCATTTCCCAGATCGACCCCAGGAGCGGCGAGCGCGTATATCTTGAAGACCCCCAACGCCCCGCCGAAATCGCGCGGGCGCAGCAAGCCGTCGATTCGAACTGCAAGTGACGACCGCCCGTCGGCCGGTCGTCATCCCCACGACCATCGTCATCCCCGCGTAGGCGGGGATCCAGTCAACTCTAGCGCTTCGTCCGTCGCGCCCGTTCGCGCCGCACCTCCTTGGGATCCGCGATGAGCGGACGATAAATCTCCACCCGGTCTCCGTCACGCATCCGTTTGTCGAGCGCTACTGGCCGCCCGAATATCCCCACCTTGGCCCGCTGGAGATCGATCTCCGGGAATTCCACGAGTACACCGGAACGCTGGATCGCGTCCTCGACGGTACCGCCTTCTTCGATCTCGACGGCGACCAGCGCCTGCCGCTCGCACAGGGCGTAGGCGACCTCCACGTGGATCGTGGTCGGCTTTCGACCGCGGGTCACGGATCACCCGTCACGGGTTTGCTGCGATAGATCTGTCCGGCGCGCCTCACAAATGCCTCCACCAGCGTGCCGGCGATGTAGCGGAACACGGGGCTGATGAGCCGGTCAAGCATCCGGCCCGCAAACTCGTAATGCAGTTCGAACTCGATCTTGCAGCCCCATTCGCTGAGCCGGGTGAAGAGCCAGCTGCCATCCAGCTTGCTGAACGGTCCCTCGATGAGCCGGATTGTCATCTCCGCCGGTTCGCGCTTGGAGTTTTCGGTGGTGAAGCTCCGCCGGATGCCGCGATAGTTGATCTCGATCGTCGCGCGCGTCGTGGACGCATCGCGGTGGATCAGCTTGGTGCCGCCGCACCACGGGAGGAACCGGGGGTAATCCTCCACCGCATCGACCAAAGCGAACATCTGCTCGGGCGTGAATTCGACGAGCACCGATTGTTTGACCTCAGGCACCGGCGGAGCCCTCTCTCGATCGCGGTTCCGATTGAAGGGTCGGGCGGTGGTCGGCTGCTAAAATAGGCCCGCCCGCCACCCGGTCTCCGCTATGAGCATCGTCCAGAACAAGAAGGCTTTTCACGATTATTTCATTGAGGATCGTTTTGAAGCGGGGATCGCGCTCGAGGGCTGGGAAGTGAAAGCGATACGCGCCGGCCGCGCGCAGATCAAGGAGGCGTATGTCATCGTGAGCAACGGCGAGCTCTTTCTGATCGGCAGCCATATCAGCCCCCTCCCCGCCGCCTCTACCCATTTTACGCCCGACCCGACGCGCACCCGCAAGCTTCTCCTGCATGCCTCGGAGATCAGCCGCCTCATCGGCAGCGTCGAGCGTGCGGGCTACACCCTGCTCCCGCTCGACATGCACTACAAGAATGGACGGGTGAAGGTCGAGATCGGCCTCGCGAAGGGCAAGAAGCAATATGACAAGCGCCAGGACGAGAAGGAGAAGGCCTGGCGCCGCGAGCAGCAGCGGTTGCTGCGGCTCAGGACCTAGACCGGGCGGCAATCGTCCTCCGCGCGCCGGCCACCGGTCGGGGACGGATCACGGTCAACGTTTCACGGCGCGGAAAGATGGGGTGGCTGATGGGACTCGAACCCACAACACCTGGAATCACAATCCAGTACTCTACCTTTGAGCTACAGCCACCGTCGGAAACCGTCAGGGCAAAAGTGTGGCGCGCCCGGCGGGAATCGAACCCACAACCACCGGCTTAGAAGGCCGGTGCTCTGTCCGTTGAGCTACGGGCGCCCTGCGGCAAGGCTGCCCCGCCCGGCGCTGAGGCGCAAGACCCGGACCCCTGACCGCAAGCCGCCCCGCGCCCCCGGGAGCCGGTGCAATATACTCCTGGAAGCCCCTGATAGTCAATGGAAAATCGCTAAATTTGTGCGCCAACTTAATAACTTGCGACCCACCCGCATTTCATATATAAAGCGTCTTTTTCGACTGGAATTGGGCGCATGCCGACCGGACTGCACAAGGCTTTTCCCCCCTACAAACCGAAGGGGAAAGAGGACTACATGAACCCGCGCCAGCTCGGGCATTTCCGCAAGATGCTCGATGAGATGAAGCGCGAGCTGTCGCAGGACATCGACCGCACCGTCCACACGATGCAGGACGAGGCGACGATCTTCGCGGATCCCAATGACCGCGCCAGCCAGGAGTCGGACATGTCGCTCGAGCTGCGCAACCGCGACCGCGAGCGCAAGCTCATCAAGAAGATCGACGAGACCATCTCGCGCATCGACC
>Ga0299906_10000803_pt1 | contig 28055 bp, 14 predicted proteins | sample RVTome_14_FD_200259 | JGI IMG/M metagenome (GOLD analysis project Ga0299906, IMG submission 200259) | Soil microbial communities from uranium-contaminated site in the Upper Colorado River Basin, Wyoming, United States - RVT145D125 (version 2) ...
GAGGCTCTCCAGCGGCGGCAGCAGCGTCATCTCGTAGCCCAACTGCTCGCGTCGTGTTTGCATGCCGACAAAATCATTCATTGTCAACTACGGGCAAGGCTTTTTCAACAGGCCCCTTGGTCCGGGTTTCCCAATTGCATATCCGACACGTACGTAGGCAATTTACGCCGGAACCGGCGCTTCCACCGGTTCCGGAGGGACATACTTCTCGCGGGGAATCGGTCCGAATTCGATCACGGCGTCCTGATCATCGGGGACGCGTTCGACTTTGATCTTGTGCAATGGCGCGCGCCGTGCCGCCATCGGGTCTTCGTGACCCCGGCGCCAGCGGCGGTACAGACTCCAGAACTCTTCGACCATTTCCTTCTGAAACTGTTCGTCGTCGGAACGGCGTCGCGCGCGCTTCCAGAAGTATTGATCGATTTCCGCCTTGTGCGCCAGCCAGTCTTCGAGCGCAATGCGGGCGTCTTCTTCGTTATCGGGAATGCGATACGGCCCAGGCCCGAAGAATGTCGCGGCCTCGTAGAGCAGCTTCGCCTGCGGCTCGTTGTCGAAGGCAAACTTCTCGCCCCCGGCGATGACCGTGTTCTGCTCGATCAAGTCGTGCCGGTAGATGACTTTGCCCTCAAGAGAGGACCTTCGGCCTTCGGGGATTTCGATGTCAGTCGACATCCGCAGATTCATCGAACAAGTCGCTTGCACTGTCTGGGCGTCGCGGCGGCTTTCGTGCTGATTCCGGAATCGGCGGGATCTCATCTGCCGTGAAACAGGGACCCTTGACGACTTCCGCCAGAAGCTTTGCCTGCTCAGGGTAAACGGCGAGAGTCGCTTCCAACACCCATAACAGCTCTAAGAGTTCGGTGGTAAACTGACTCGTCCATTTCTCCGGACGGATATCATCCAGGGGAGACGACTTCTTTCCGGCGCCTTTCTTCATCCGATATCTGAGCCACGACTGAACGACCTTGAGTCCCGAGACCTCGAATGCGAACACTTCAGGATTGACGGGCCGAAATTCACCTTCGCCCACATAAAGCGAACGCGTTTTCTGGTTATAAGTAAAGGATTCCGGATATCCGGCAATGTTGCCCGGTACCGGTCTTGTACACTTTGTGTTTCCCCGTGGGACTTCGCCTCTCCGTTTCCCTTTGGGAACAAAGCGTTCGCCATAAGTGTGCAGCCACAGCAGATGCGAGCCGATGCGTCGGGCCTTGTCAAATAGCAAGTGTGATTTCGTAATCGGGACGCGCACCTCTCGCCTTCCAAGTTCCTTGGAGAATCGCTCCGTAAAACCCGCGTGAGCCAAGACACCGTAGATGTATGCAAGCAATTCTTCTGACGTCACAGTGCGTTCATAGGTAATTCCGAGTAAATCAACCAATCCCGGGATGACGTTTGCCTCAGTGGTGTCAGTTGAACGATAGAGCGGGACTATGTCCTTCGCGCCGCGGCCGGAGTAGTAGTGCAAATCAGGGAGCCATGCGCATGCAGTGACACTTGGGCCGATTGAAAGCGATTGTGTGAAGGCACTTGCCAAGTAAACTTGCCGATCGCTGTGAGCATTCCAGAGATCAGGCCGCAGAAAGTCTCCCAACCGGTTATCGGCGAGGATCCACTGTCGGTCAAACGAGCGATAAGCATATCGTGTCACGCCCGGAGCGGGTGCATTCCGAGGCAGTTTGTCTATCGGCGTCTGTCTCCTGTCGTCTATTAACAGTGGCGGACACTTGGAATCTGCCTTCCGGTCCCGCGTTTCTTTGAATGCGGTCGGCAGATCGCGTGCGGTCAGAAGTTCATGCCAACGGTGTTTGAGCGTCCCAGTGTCGAAAGAAATCGGCCAAGTGCGCTTGAACTGCGCACCCGAGTGCTGCCAGGGCATCAGATCCGTCAACAACGGCAATTGGAAGTAGCTTCCCTTACCAATCGGGCGAAACTCCGCCTGCCATTCATCCGGACACTTCTGCCACTTGTGATGGACGAAGGATGTTACGGCATCGAGTTGCGCTAGTTTCTCGGCCCTAGTTCCCTCAATGGACGCGTAATGAACCGTTGCTGGCTTCTTGATGTTTGAGTTCTTGGCGCAGAATCCGACAGTGATGGCCACTGGCGTCTGGATGGCAAAAACATTATGGGATTTCCGGGCGCCTCGACCTTCTCCGCCAAGATCAAGGATCCAAATATCATCACAGACCCGACGCATATGTTCACGCATTCCACAGAACGCATCACCGTCGAGGTAGCTCGAAGCGCTGATGAAACTGACAACACCGGGTCCCTGTGCGGATTCGTGTTCGAAGACCTTCCACAGTGCCCAGCGCCAAAAATAAACGTACAGGTTGTAGAGGTTTTTCACATGAACGCCGTGTCCGGCCAGAATTGCTGGTTTCACAAATGCGGAAAAGAGAATTGAACTACGTTCGCGGATCTCAAGCAGAGCCTTCTTGTTTGTAATCGTTCTCTCCCGCCCTCTCTTGTCTGTCTGGCGTACTTGACTTAGCTCATCACCAAACCTCACCCAGCCACCATACCTCGATAGGTTGTCATACTCTTTGATGTCGAATGCATCGTGACGATCATACGGCGGGTTGCCAAGGCAAACGATCACAGGGACCTTGCTTTTGACTTTGAGAGCTTTCAAATGCTGTTCGGCGATAGGCTTCAAATACAACGGGATTGTCGGCGACTGCGCATTCGGACTCTCAAGGGTGTCGGTGAGATATACATGCACCCCGTCCGCAGGAATAGTTGCGCCTCGATCCGCCAATGAACGGCTCAAGCGTAGCTCGCTAACGGCGTACGGGCCAACCATCAACTCGAAGCCATAGAGATTCGCGGCGAGCGCGGTGGCCTGTGCTGGCACGGCTCCCGCGCCCTGTTCGGCTCCCACGCGACCGAGGGCATGCTCGACCACGCCGATCAAGTATGTGCCGGTCCCGGCAGCGGGATCGAGAGTTACGACTCCGGGGTCGGCAAACCCCAGCGGCTTCCCTAACTTGTTGACAAGGAGATCATCGATTAGTCGTACCTGTGCCCGAACAACCTCGACAGGCGTGTAGTATGCTCCGGCGTCCTTCCTCAGCTTTGGATCGTACGCAGCGAGAAAGTCTTCGTAAAAGTATAGCCAAGGATCCTTCTCTCGTGTGAGGGTCGCGGGAGGAATCGCTCCGATTGTGCGAAGAAGCAATTCGAGGGAAGCGGAGATTTCCCTGCGCACATCCTTATCGGTCAATACCTGCAGTGCACGTGACAAAAGGCCGTGCTTCAATTCGAGCTTGGCCTCCGCACTTTCCAATGTCAGGGGATCGGCGCCTTCGCTTCGTCCCAGCAGGAGTGCAAATGTCACCGTTTGCGCGTAGGCATCAGCAAATCGTGCATCGTCGGCCTCGGGAAACAAGAGTTTGCGCCAATCGGCTGCAAGATGCACGAGCGACGAAGCCGTCAGCTTCAAAGCGTCCGTAACATCGTCTCTCAGCATCCGGCAGAGGGGTGCGAGCTGTGTGGCCGCTTCGCTGACTTTCTTTGGTGGAATGGGCTCCCACTCGAGGAAGTCGATGAGAATCCCGAAGAGCTGTTGAGCGTCTTTCTCGTTTACCGCCTTTCTTCTGTCGGTTTCGATATCAATGCTCAGACGGACTACCGACCGTACTAACTCGCCGGTGCGGTACAACCCCCACTCGTTGCCGTCGCTGTAAAGCAGATTTGGAATAGACTGAAAACGCTTCCACTGTTCGCGGTTGTGCCCGCTAAAGCGGTTCGGCTTGGCCCCTGTGCCGGGCGCCTTAAGTTCCGCATAGCCCGTCAATAGTTTGTTGGCGTGGATGGCGTAGTCCGGCTTTCCGAGGTGTCCGCTTAGGTGCGTCTCTCCGGTCGGAACGACCGAGCGTCCAATGGCTCGGCCAACGTATTTTATGAGCACTTCGAAGGGACTGCGAAGCTGGTCTTCGGGCTCGCCTTTCGTCTGCGAATTCAGTTTTGCGGACACACCTGTCACAAAGCTCTGCAGACCTTCAAGGATGTCAGTGTTACGTTTCACAATGACTGTCTCCAAGTGCCACCGCCCTTGCCTGACGGCAAAATCGCAAACTCGACTTCGTTGATGACGCTCATGATTTAAGAATTCCCGACAGGCGAGAATACCGCGGATGTCCCCCGGAGGCAATCTTCTATATCGCCGCCCCCTCTTCCAGGGCCCCAGAATCATCTCGCCTGCCGCGCGTCGATGCGGCAACTTCAGGGCTCGTGCGCGTCTGCGGGACGATTTGTGGCGACTGGACGGGATGATCTGGACGAAGTGTACCGATACCGAGCGAAACGTGCCGTCGCGCGATTGTGGCCGGCGCTGCTCTTCGGGCTGGCGCACAGTCAGGCGGCGTTGTACACGTCCAACCAGAACACCTACTTCCTGCACGGGTTGGCGCTCGCGGGGCGCGGGTATCTCGCCGATGACGCGCTGATGCAGTCGCCGGATCCATTCCCCCTGTTTACCGCACTGGTCCGCTTTACGGTCGAGTACCTCCATGAGAGCGTGTTTCATCTGTATTACCTGATCGTTCTGGGTTTGTTCTTTTGGGCGCTGATTGGAATCGCCGCACAGACGACGCCGCTTCTGCGCACCGACAACCGGCATCGCCTGTTTGCGGCACTGCTGATCGCGATCCACTCCTATCTCCTGCACAAACTCCTGTGGCCGTTTCAGTCGGGGGTCGCGAGTCAGTACGTTTTGGGTCCGGTGCTGCAGCCGAGCGTCTTCGGCGTGTTGCTGATCGTGGGCGTGCTGCTGTTCGTGCAGTGTCGTCCCTACAGCGCGGCGATCGCATTGGCGCTGGGCGCAGCGGTGCATTCGAGTTACCTGCCGGCGGGCGGCATCCTGGCGTTCAGTTTTGTCGCGGCGTCATGGACCGATTTGCGACTGCGACGCGGCGCCATCTTGGGGATGCTGCTGTACTGCCTGCTGTGTGTCCCCTCGCTGATTTACGCATGGCAGCATTTCCGGCCGACGTCGCCGGAGGTCTTCGCCGAAGCGGCGCGCATCCTCGTTCACGAACGGATGCCGCACCACGCCATCCCCGCCCGCTGGTTTTCGATTCAGGATGTCTTGCGGATCGGACTGATTGCCGGGGCGTGCTGGGTGACACGAAAAACTGTTGTCGGAAGAATCCTGATCGTGTCGGGCATGATCGGAATCGCGCTGACCATGATGCAGATCGTGACCGCCCTCACGGGAGCATCTGCGGCCGGCGACCGCATGGCGCTGCTTTTTCCGTGGCGCATCAGCGTGGTCCTTGTGCCGATCGCCAGCACAGTACTCCTCGCGCGTGGAATGTCATATACCATTGCTCGGTATCGTGTTACTAAGAGGCAGATAAAGCGTCACGCGATGGCAATCGCCCGTGTTGCTGTCGTGGCTCTGGCGGCAATCGGAATCGGGCGGGCCATCTACCTGCGGCAGATCACGGTTGTATCGGACGGCGATTCGGTGGCGGCGTATGCGACGCGCACGAGGCAGGCGCAGGATTGCTACCTGCTGCCGCCGCGCGCGGAAAATCTCCGTCTCGTGATCGGCGCCCCCGTTTACGTCGATTACAAGACGCATCCGTACCGCGATGCCGACGTCATCGCGTGGTTTCATCGCCTGCAAACCGCCGAGCGGTTTACGAGGACCGGCGATTGCGCGATCCTCGATTCCCTTGCGCGTGCCGGGGCCATCACGCATGCGATCGTCCCGGTTGCGCTTGAGGTTCATCCGGAGGAATGTCCCCTCCTGATTCTCCACGCCGACGAACGCTACAATCTGGCCAGAGTTCGAAACTGAAGGCCCGTCATCACAGGGCTAATTCACCGGGGGTGGGCCTGGGGTCGCCCATCACGTCGCAGACAAGGCGGTGTTGGGCCATCGAATCTCGCCGTAATGTCGTGTCGGCATGGGTCATGCATCAGACTGACAGACCAGCCGAGCGCGGCTGAAACGGCGTTTCTCGCAGTCGTCACGCCGATCACCATGTGAATCAGAGGGATACAAATTGTTTGGCGAGGACAGCGACATTCGGTGGCAACGGTCACCACGAGAATTCATCTTGCGTAACTGGCGAAATTACTTATTGTTAGGTGGATTGTCTTAGCCATCACATCAGATGACGCGACTAACCGATTTGCCCAATTGATTGATACGCGATTGCACACACCCTAACGCCCAATGAATCAGGCACTTGAAATTGGGACCTCAACGATGTCCGACCGACAGAACACATGGCCGGAGCGAATTTGTCCAACGCGAACTGCCGATATGCGACTGCGACATAACATGTTGGGCCACCCGCGGCCGACGAGACGGTCGCGCGGGCAGCGTCCTGCAGGCGGTTGCGGGATATGGCCAAGGGGTTGCAATTGGGGTCAGACCTGGGTGACGTGAAATCGACCGTACAACACGGATGCGAAAAATCATGATGAATGATCGGCGAACCGCGCAAAAGCTGTTGAACGACAGAAGTTTTTTGCGATATTATAGTTCTCAACCCTTCTCGCGGACTATTAGGGCGAGCGCTGATCCTCTAAGACCTTGTCTACGTCGTTTCCAACGAGTCTATAGCGTGCTAATCGATCTGTTCTCAGAATACATCCAAGCCCGACAGGGGGCAGGAGGAAGAGCTCATGCGTTCGTTTCCTAACAGTCAAATCGCATCGTGTCCGCGGGCATGGTGTCTGTGTTTGCTGGCGATGATCGGCTTCCTGCTGGTGACCGCCGGCAGCGCGCTCGGACAGGTGACGGTGGGGCCGCCCGACGACCCGTACACATTTGCCGACTCCTCGGCGATGGACGGGAAGGGATTCCCCGAATACATCCCATCGTCAAAAGCGACGACCGGAGGGAATCCGATCGACACGGCGAACATCTCGTCGATCGATCCGACCCAATTTCCGGAAATCTGCACGTATGTCGAAATCCTCGATTCCGAGGGGAACCCGGTCGGCGGCCTGGATGAGGACAGCTTCTGCGTCTACCAGGACAGCATTCGCATCGACTCGTTCTCGGTGGTGGAAAGTTCGCTGGACTCCTGCCGGACCTCGATCTGCCTGGTCATCGACGTATCCGGAAGCATGGCGAACTCGGACAAGCTGGACGAGGCGAAGGACGCGGCGCATGCGTTCATCGACCAAATGGACACACATGATCGCATGGCGATCGTCAAGTTTTCAGACTGTTACTCGACGGTGCAGGGATTCACCAGCGACACCGCCCTGCTGCACGCCGGCGTCACGGGATTGACTGCGGGAGGCTTCACGGCGGCGTTCGACGGCATCTGGGGGGGCGTGCAGTTGACGGCCGCGGAATTGAGCGCGGGGCGCAGTCTGGCGGTCATTGCCTTGTCCGACGGTATGGAAAACCGCAGTTGGCTGTGCGCCGTCGGCACCTCGCCGGACGGCATCACGCTCGACGGTGACTTTTCCGACGACTCGACGATGATCGTCAGCGCGGCCATCAGCAATTCCATCCCGATCTACACCATCAGTCTGGGTTCCGGATTCGATCCGACTTATCTGACCAAATTGGCTGCGGGCAGCGGCGGCTCTTATCACCACGCGCCTGACGGCTCCGATATCATCGACATTTACGAAGAGATCAAGTTCCGGTTGTGCAGCCGTTATCTCATATGCTACCTCAGCCCCGACACGATCAGCGACGGCGACTGCCATGTCGTCCGGGTGTGCTACCAGGATGAGACCGGCGTATGCGGGCCGTGCGACACGATCATCTATTGCGAGCCGACCCCGCCGGAAATCCGCATCGTCGCGGGTCCCGATTGCATCGAGCCGGATAGCGCGGTCATTCTGTGCGCGTACGTGGTCGATTCGGACACGCCGCCGGAGTCGCTGACGGTGCAATTGTATTACCGGACGGACTTTGACGCATCGTACACGTCGGTGTTTCTGGACGGAGACGGCGACAGTCTCTACTGTGATACGCTACCCGGTTCTTTGTTCCCGTGCAGCGCCGACGGGGTGCAGTTCTACGTCACCGCTTCGGACGGACATGGCACGGTCGCCAGTCCTGCCGATGCGCCGGACACGGTGCACCAGATACTGGTTTGTCCCAACGAGCCGCCGACCTGTTCCACGCTGGTGTCGACCGGCCCGCCGAGCTGTCTGCCGCCGGAAGCGCACGTGGTGCCGATCATTTCCACCGATCCCGAAGGGGGGCCGGTTAATTGTGTTCTGACCGGCGACGGCGAACTGGTGGGCGGTGCCTGGCAGGTTCTCAATCCGGGAGCCGGCCAGCACGTGTCGGCGCGCGTGGTTTGCTACGACGAATGCGGCGACTCCTGCTGGATCGACTTCGATTTCACGTTCCCGACGCCGACGGACGTTTTCTGCAATCTGCCGAACGACACCATGATCCACCTGTGCACGCCGACGCTGGATTCGCTCCCGGTCAGCGCGACCGGAGGGGCGGTCTGCAAAGTGATCGCCGGCCCTGGCGCAATTCAGGGCGGCTACTGGGTCTATCAGCCCTCCGGCGATAACGACACGGCCGTGGTCACGGTCGAGTGCGCCACCGAGTGCGATACATGCCGCGGCACGTTCGACGTGTTCTACGACATCGACGAGCACGTCTCGATCGACTGTCCTCCAAACGTACGCTATGAGTGCGATTCAATAGGCGAATTCGGCGAGCCGACGGTCGATGACGAGAACCCGGAGACCGTGGTGCTCGACGTTCGCTGCGATACGGTACCCGGCGATTGTCCGCAGGAGTATGTCATTACCAAGACGTGGGTGGCGACCGACGAGTGCGGCAATGTCGACTCGTGCAAGCAGGAAATCACCATCTACGACGAGACGCCGCCGACGATCACCTGCCCGCCGGACACGCTGGTCTCATGCGATGAGCTGCCGGAGGCGCACGCGCTGGCGCAGAAGTCGCCGGGCGGGCTGTGCATCGACGAATACGATTTCCGCTGGGGCGCGCCGACAGGTGTGGTCGACAACTGCGATCCCAATCCCCAATTCTGCCTGAGCAATGTCCGGATCGTATCCGATCCGATTACGTCCTGCGATGTGACCTATGAGGTGACGTTTGCCGCCTACGACGCATGCGGCAACTACGACACCTGCACGCAGCGCATCCGCTTTGTCGATACGACCGCGCCGGAGATTGCCTGCCCCGACACGGGGTATTTCCCCTGCGGCACGGCGATCCTGGTGAATCCGCCATCGGCCGTCGACAACTGCGACAATGGCGCCTTCGTCGAATTGGACACGGTGATCAGCGATACCGATGTTGAGTGTCCGCAAGTACGCATCGATACCTACGTTTGGGTCGCGACCGATGAGTGCGGCAACTCCGACACCTGCCGTTGGGCGGCGGTCTTTCTCGATACGCTGCCGCCGGTGCTTTTGTGCCTGCCGGCCGACTCGATCGACTGTGATTCGGAGGGCATCCTTCCGCAGCCCACCGCTCCGGAAGCGTTCGATCTGTGTGACACCAATGTCACCGTGCAGATGATCGGGGATACGACGTTGACCGACGACATCGCGTGCCCGGTGATCGGGATCCGCGCCGTGACGTGGGAGGCCATCGACCACTGCGGGAACGCCGACACGTGCGTTCAGCGCACGTATCTGATCGATACGCTGCCGCCGGAGTTGGAATGCGTGGAGATTCTGCGCTACGAGTGCGATTCTGTTCCGGAATCATGGGAGGAGCCGACGGCGACCGATCTGTGCGACACGCTGGTGGAGGTGTCCCTCATCCAAGCCGACACGACGGATGTCGAGTGCGGGTATGTTGTGGTGCTGATCTGGGAGGCGGTCGACGACTGTGACAACAGTTCGCGCTGCCTTCAGGAGATCATCATCTACGACGAGACGCCGCCGCTGTGCGACATCCCCGACACGGCGCGCTTCTTCGTCTGCGAACCGGGCCAGGAGATTTGCCTGATAGTGGGCGCCACCGACTCGTGTGACGACTCGGTCGAGTGCCGGTCGGACATCGGGACGGTCACCGACAACCGTTGGTGCTACAATCCGACGTTTGCGGGCAGCTACTGGGTGCATTTCACCTGCGTCGACGACTGCGGCAATGAGTGCGTCGACAGCACCTGGGTGGAGGTCAGCGAGAACCGTCCGCCGACCTGCGAAGTGCCGCCGGACACGACGGTCTTTTTGTGCGACAGCACGCATGAACTGCTGTGTCTCGGCGAGTTTAAGTTTGTCGATCCCGACGGCAATCTGGACCCGACCACGCAATTGATCGAGGTGAAGGGATCGCAGGGCAACGGCGTGGTCGATTCGATTTACGGCACCTACTGTCTGCTGCCCGCGTCGTACACGAGTGACACGACGCTGTACATCATCTTCAGCATTTCCGACACCTGCGGCGATTCGTGCATCGACACGACGATCGTCAACATCCAGTTAAACGATGCGCCGCGCTGCTTTCTCCAGTCGGACACGCTGAGAAAGTTCCTCTGCGAGCCCGACTCGGTCTGCTTCGACTGGGACAGTTTCGATCAGGACGGCAACCTGGATTCGTGCTCATTTGCCGTCCTGGAGCCCGACGGCGGCAAGGGGCTGGGGCGCACAGAGTGCCTGTGGGTGGAGAGCGACACGACGATGCTGGTCGAGCTCTGTTGCGTGGATTCGTGCGGGGCGACGTGCTACGACACAATCGTCGTCATCGTCAATCTGAACGAGCCGCCGGTTTGCGAGATGCCCAACGACACGACCATCTTCCTGTGCGAGCCGGACTCGGTCTACCTGTCGTACTATAACTCGACGGACCCCGACTTCAATCTCTCCCATTGCGACCTGATCCTGCTCGGCGATGACTCCGCGAAAACTTTCGACGCCAGCGACTATTATTACGCGGATCGCGACACGACGGTCACGTTCATCATCCGCTGCTGGGATCAGTGCGACGAGTACTGCGAAGACACGTTTACGGTGACGTTTGAGTTAAACGAGCCGCCGGTGTGCGCCGACATCAACGACACGACGCTGTACTCATGCGACAGCGACAGTCTGATTTGCTGGGAGCTCCCGCTGTTCTGGGATCCGGACAACAATCTCGATCCGTCCCTGTGGGTCTTCCGGGTCATCGACGATACCAAAGGTTTGGCCGAAATCGATACCGTACTCGGGACAGTCTGCGTCGACCTCGCGCAGATCCCATCGGACACGACGTTCACGATTGAGTACGGCGCCACTGATTCATGCGGTGAGTCGTGCCTCGATACATTCCTCGTCACGGTCCTGGTCAACGAGCCGCCGCGCTGCTATCTCGAAGCGGACACGCTCTGGAAGTTCCTCTGCGATCCGGACACGGTCTGCTTCCTGTGGAACAGCAACGATCCGGACGGCAACCTGGATACCTGCACGTTCGCCCTGCTGGGTGATCCCGACAAGGTGCCGACGCATCCGGAGTGTTTCTACGTGGAGAGCGACTCGATCCTGACGGTGGAGATGACGTGCATCGATTCGTGCGGGGCGACCTGCGTCGACACGATCGTGATTATCGTCGACGTCAACGAGCCGCCGGTCTGCGACAGCCCGAACGACACGACGCTGGTGTTCTGCGGCGAGCAGAGCACCCAATGCCTGTACGTGTCGGTCTCCGACGCGGACGGCAACCTCTTCGCGGAGGGGGGCTACTGGGCAGTCGGACTGGTGGGAGGTCCGTCACCGTCGAGCGACGCCGTGACGACTGATCCCGACAGCGGTTTCGTGACGATCTGCTGGACCGGATGCCCGTACGATCACGACACGACTCTGACATTCTTCCAGTTGGCGGTCGACGCGTGTGGCGACACATGCACAGACACGTTTACCGTCACACTTGATTGCAATGAGCCGCCGGTGTGCGATCTGGGCAATGACACGACGTTGACGTTCTGCCTGCCGGATGAGTGCGACACGCTCTCCTTCGGGTACGGCGACTCGGACAGCGATTACTTCGACTGCATTCTCAATCTGATCGACCCGAACGGCGACAAGTCGGTCGACACCGGGTTGATTGTCATTTGCAATCCCGGAATTGACACGGTCTTCTACTATGAGTTGGTGTGTTACGACTCGTGCGGCAGCTCCTGCTACGACACGGTCAAGATCACGGTCGATGGGAACCTGCCGCCGATCTGTGACGTTCCGGGCGACACGAGCATTTTCCTGTGCGATTCATCCGATACGGTGATGCTGCCGGTCGGCGCGACCGACCCGGAAAACGGCGAGGTAACCTGTCGCGTGGTCGCCGGGCCGGGCATGATCGAGGACGGTTGGTGGATTTACACGCCGCGTCCGGACGCCAAGGACTGCAACACCTGCGGCGACGGCACCGGTCCGGTGTGCGTGTGGATCGAGTGCGAGGACGAGTGCGGCAATGTCTGCGCCGACAGCTTCTGCGTCAGCATCATCGTCAATCAGCCGCCATTTGTGATCGCGCCTCCCGATAAAGAAGTCTGGCTCTGCGGGCCGGATACGATCTGCCTGGGTCCGTGGCCGGAGATCGACTTTAACAACAATGTCCGTTCGCGCTTCGTCCACTTCGGGTGGATGCAGCCGCCGCTGGTCTGCTTCTATGCGGACACATCGGGCCTGTACACGATCGACTGCTGCGTGGAGGACTCATGCGGCGCGCTGATGTGCGATACGACGTATGTGCTGGTTCACATCACGCCGCCGGTGGAGTGTGTCGAGCGCGATGATACGCTGCTGAATCTGTGCGACCCGGCGTTGATCGAGATCGACGTGGATTCGGCGTTCGGCGATTCGGCCGAGGTCTACTGCTCGCTGGTCGACGGGCCCGGATCGCTGGAAGGCGGCATATGGTCGTACTACGCGGAGGACGACACGTCGTTCTGCGTCACGATCAGTTGCCGCGACTCGTGCGACAACCTCTGCATCGACACGTTCTGCGTGACGATCATTGTGGCCGATCCGCCGGAGTGCAAACTGCCGGATGACACGCTCATCACGCAGTGTGAGCCGACGCAGATTTGCCTGCCGGTCGGGTTGGTGACGCCTCCGGGCAATACGCTCGCCGGCGGCGACTTGGCGGTGCGTCCCGACAATCGCTACAGCAGCCCCGGCAAGACGCCGCAGCGCTCACCGCAGACGAAGGGCCACGAAGCACCGAATTGCGAGTTGCTCTTTGGGCCGGGAACGATCGACGGCGGGCTGTGGTGCTATTTGCCGCCGGAAGGCGATACGTCGTTCTATGTCGGCGTGCGATGCTACGACACGTGCAACAACTATTGCGAGGATTCCTTCAAGGTCGATATCCACATCAATACGCCGCCGGTGTGCATCGTCCCGAACGACACGACGATCTACCTGTGCGAGCCGGACTCGGTCTGCCTGCCCTATGGCGCGGAGGACCCGGATGGGAACATCTGGATCTGCCGTCAGAAGGGCAAGTCGTCCGACCCGCTCGGCGTCCCGTTGTTCTGGTGCTACTACGCCGACCGCGACACGACCATCGAAGTCATCATCGAGGTCTTCGATAAATGCGGCGCGATGTGTTCGGACACATTTAATGTGACGTTCGAGCTCAATGATGGGCCGGTCTGCGGGTTCCTGGATCTGAGCGGCCCGCCGCCGTGTCCGTCGCCGCAAATACCGTTGCTGATCCCGTTCCAGTCGGTCGATCCCAACGACGATCCGACGACGTGCGAACTGCTGCCAACCGCGAAGGGCACGTTGAACGGGAATATCTGGACGCTGGATCCGGTGATTCCGGGAGATATGATCTCCGACACGATCGTGTGTTCGGATTCGTGCGGGGCGGCGTGCACGCTGTTAGTCGAGTTCCAGATTCCGAATCCGTCGCCGCCGATCTGCAATCTGCCGGATGACCAGACGCGGTTCCTGTGCGACCTCGTCGCCGACTCGCTGCCGGTCTCGGCCATCGGCGGAGAATGCAGCATCGTCGAAGGTCCCGGTGAATTGCGCAACGGGTACTGGGTGTATACTCCGTCCGGCGAAGAGCAGGTCACGGTTGCAATCGAATGTGAAGGCATCTGCGAGACTTGTAGCGGCGAGTTCACGATTACCTACCAGATCAATGAGCCGCCGTCATGTGCCATCGAAACGGATACGGCTCGGTATCGGTACTGCGAGCCGGGCGAGATCTGTTTCGGCGGACTCGAGTCCTACGATCCGGATGGAAACCTCGATACGTGCTACGTCGCCAATGGCATCGGCGAGCTGCGCGAGGGCAAGGGTGAGATCTGGTGTTTCTACGCCGAAGATGACGACACTTTTGACGTCATTATCCGTTGCGAAGACTCCTGCGGCGCTTTCTGCGAGGACACGTTTACGGTCATTGTCGACATCAATGACCCGCCGGTCTGCAATCCGCGCAACGACACGACGATCTTCCTGTGCCAGCCGACCGAGCTGTATTTCGAGTACGCGCCAGGCACCGATCCCGATTTTCCGGCCGATTACCCGTATTGCTACCTGGTCAACGGCGACTCCGAGGAAAAATCGGGTTTTGCGACATGGTGGTACTACGCCGACCATGACACGACGGTCTGCTTCGTGATCCGGTGCGTGGACAATTGCCAGGCCTTCTGCGAGGACACGTTCTGCGTGACCATCGAAATGAACGAGGCGCCGGTCTGCGAGGTGCCGAACGACACGACGATCTTCCTGTGCGAGCCAACCGAGGTCTGCCTGCCGTTCGGCGGCAGCGACCCGGACGGCAACCTGTGGTACTGCCAGGTCATCGGCATCGGCTGCAAGGATCCCGAAGGCGGCTGCAAGACCTACGACGGCTTCGGCGAGTGGTGCTGGTACTCCGAATACGATGAGTCGATCGAAGTGATCGTCCGTTGCGTCGATTCGTGCGGCGCTGTCTGCGAAGACACGTTCCGCGTGACCTTCGAGCACAATGAGCCGCCGGTGTGCGAGTTCCAGACACCCAGTGCGCCCGGATGCACGCCGCCGATCGCGTTCGTGCCGTTCACCACATCGGATGCGGACAGCAACTTCTCGCATTGCGTGCTGGACGGTCCCGGCGAGTTGACCGAGGCGGGCTGGCAGTATGTCCCGACGCCGGGCGAGACAATCGACGTAACGATTCACTGCTATGACTCCTGCGGCGCGTTTTGCGAGTTCGGCTGGGAGATCAACTACCCGAATCCGGCGCCGGTGATCTGTGATCTGCCGAACGACACGACCATCATGACGTGCGGCGAAGAGGAAATCTGTCTGCCCATCGCAGGCGGCAATTGCGAGATCACCAGCGGTCCCGGCACATTGGGCGACGGCCAGTGGTGCTACACACCGTCCGAAAGCGGCGAAGTGACGGTGGAGATCACCTGTTACGGCGTCTGCGACTCGTGCGTCGGGTCGTTTACGGTCAACTTCACGATCAACGAGCCGCCGGTTTGCAATGTGCCCAATGACACGACATTCCTGATCTGCGAGCCGACGCAAATCTGTCTGCCGGTGTCGGCGAGCGATCCGGACAACAACCTGTGGACCTGCACGGAGTCGGGTCCGGGAACGCTCTCGAACGGAAACTGGTGTTACACCGCCTCGGCCGAAACAAGCTTCTACTCGTACATCAACTGCATCGACTCGTGCGGCGCCAGTTGCTTCGACTCGTTTAAGGTGACAATCGAGCTGGATGATCCGCCCAGTTGCGATCACCAGGCCGACACATCACTGTTCCTCTGCGAGCCGACGACGATCTGCGTGGCGGTGCCCGCGGTGAATGCCGACAGTTGCCAACTGTTGACGAGCCAGGGCACGTTGTCCAACGGGCAGTGGTGCTACAATGCCACGGTGGACGAGATCTTCGACGTCATCATCCGCTGCTTCAACGAATGCGGAGAGTGCCGCGACACCTTCCGAGTCTCGATCGACATGAACGAGGAGCCGATTTGCAACGTGGCGCTGCCCCAGACGTTTATCGTCTGCGAAGGCGAATCGATCTGCCTGCCGATCAGCGGCACCGATCCGGAAGGCGGGCTGGTGGTCTGTGAATTGCTCGACGGGTTGGGCGAGATCATCAACGGGCAGTGGTGCTACACGCCGATGGCGAGCGGCTTTGTACCGGTGACCATCCGCTGCACCGACCCGTGCGGCGGCTCTTGTCAGGTGACGCGACAGTACAGCGTCATCGTCGACAACGACGTCTGTACACCGGGCAGCGCTCAGATTCTGCCCTTCCCGGACGACACCAAGAGCACCGGTGACGTCGACGACGACGGCAAGGTCGATCTGTTCGACCTCGTGGCGATGGTCAGCAAGATCTATCGCCCGGCAGCGCCGACGACGCTCGCCGCAGGGCTGGACAACTACAACCCGCGCGCCGATGTGAACTGTGACGGCAAAGTCGACGTGGCGGATGTGACCCTGCTGGCCGAATTCCTCTTCCGCTCCGGCCAGAAGCCGTGCGGCAAGACCGGGCCCGCGGAGACTGCGCAGCCCGAGCAGCCCGGCACGGATGACCAGCCGGCGGGCAGCGAAGTCGGCAGCACGACGACTACGCCGCCGTCGACAGTCAAGCCGAAGCAGTAAGTGCACCGATCAGGCAGCAAGCCAACGGCCCTCCGGTCTGATATTGGAGGGCCGTTTTTCATGTGAACTGGCCTCGATTCGCATACGGGTCAGCCCAAGGGCTGACCCGCACGGGGCGGAGCGGATCCGTGATCCGAATCCTCGTGTGCTGCTGAATGCCGATCGGACTGAGCTCTGACACGGACGGGGCGTGATATACAGCTTCGCGTGCCGGGCAGACGGAATGTGAGTCGCTCGGAATTCGCAGACGGGTCAGCCCAAGGGCTGACCCGCACGGGGCGGAGCGGATCCGTGATCCGAATCCTCGTGTGCTGCTGAATGCCGATCGGACTGAACTCTGACACGGACCGGGCGTGATATACAGCTTCGCGCGCCGGGCAGACGGAATGTGAGTCGCTCGAAATTCGCAGACGGGTCAGCCCAAGGGCTGACCCGCACGGGGCGGAGCGGATCCGTGATCCGAATCCTCATGTGCTGCTGAATGCCGATCGGACTGAGCTCTGACACGGACGGGGCGTGATATACAGCTTCGCGTGCCGGGCAGATTGAGTGCTGATCCGGGCGGGCGCGATACACAACTTCACGTGCCGGGCAGCCCTCGGGTTGACCCGCACCGGCGCAAACCACTTCCTCGCGTGCGGGTCAGCCCTTGGGCTGACCCGCACGTGAAGACATTCCCGCTTCAGACCGTGGGAATCGTTCAGAGGCAGGGTGTGCAGAATTGCGCTGGGTCACCGTTTCGGAACGCGACATCGACAAACGCCACGACATCGAATACGTTGGTGACGCCGTCGCAGGATGTGACATCCGTGTCTTCAACCGGGCAATCGGGACTCTGGGGAGCAGTGCCATTGCGGAATGCGACATCGACCGCCTTGACGACATCGAAGACGTTGACGACCGCGCCGTTGGCGGCCGGATCGGTAAAGTTGGGGCAATCGCAGGCGGGCGGGTCTCCCACGACAACGACGCCGAGCATGCCATCGAACTCATGCGGCCCGCAATAGTACGGAAACACACCTTCGTCATCGAATTGACGCGTGAAGATGGGTGATGCGAGGTTGAGGTCTGCGTCCCACAACAGGCCGGAGTTGGGATCGGCCGAGCCGGTGCCGGACGTGGTCGTGTGGCTTTCGGAGCGGCGTGTCCAACGGACCTGATCGCCGGGATCGATCTGCACGGAGTCGGGGTCGAAGACCATGCCGACGGCATCAACATCCACCATGTTGGCCGGGCGTGTCCCGACGTTGATGACGCCATCCATGCCGAATCCCTCGTGAAATTCGCAAAAGTACGGGTAGCTGCCGGGGATGTTGAACTGACGCTGAAATGACGGTGTGCCGCCGTCCAACGCAGAGATCCACTCCGATCCGGCCTCCGGATCCCCTGAGCCGGTCCCACTCGTTGTCGTGTGGATGCCGACGATCCGTACCCAGCGTACGGTGTCGCCGTGGAGAATGTTGACGAGGTCGGGCGAAAACGAGGTGGACAGGGCCTGAATTTCGATCACCGCCGCCTCGGGCACACTCACGGACAGCAGCACTGCGGTCACACAGAGAGCAATTCGTCTCATGAAATCCTCCCAACAAAATTGACGATGTCTGCCCGATGAGGTGGTTTCATCGTAGCCACCGGGCGCGACTGTCGACGACAGCCTTGCGGCATGTATCCTCCTCTTGGTGATGAGTCCTTCGAAAATCGCCATCGACGCGACGTGAGGTGTACGCGTGGCAGGCAAAACCCTACTTGTCAGAAGATACAGTGGAATTGCCGGGTGTCAATGGATCAGGCAGGGCCAGCCGGTCCGCGTTTGGGGCATGCCGAGGCCGTCGATGGTACGCGGACCCGTGAAAGCGATTGCCGGTCTTGCAGTTCTAACGAATCGGCGCGGCAGAGGATCAGCAAATCCCGGTTGACAGCAGGGGGGGTGTGCCGATATAGTTTGGTGAGGCCGATGCGGGAATAGCTCAGTTGGCTAGAGCGTCACCTTGCCAAGGTGAATGTCGCGGGTTCGAATCCCGTTTCCCGCTTTTTACGTGAGTGAGTCGTCACTTTCCCGCCCGCACAGGGCGTTTTTTTTGATGGCCCACAGTGCACGGCCCGAGAGAGCATCGCCCCGATGGCGGGTTAGCCAAGTGGTAAGGCGGAGGTCTGCAAAACCTCTATACTCCGGTTCGAATCCGGAACCCGCCTTTTAACTGCGCAGGAGTCCGACAAGAATGGGCGGCTGTGGCCGTCTCTTTTCCCCTGTGTTTGCGCAGCCCCTGTTACATCTTTTGAGACCGCAAGCCGGAGTGGCGGAATGGCAGACGCCAGGGACTTAAAATCCCTTGTCCCGATTGGGACGTGCCGGTTCGAGTCCGGCCTCCGGCAATGTGTCTCCGCGACGTGACCGCTGATCTGCGGGTGTGCTGAACAGTTCTCCGAGCTTGTCCAGCCGAGCCCCAAATCGTGCACAGGAGCCGGGACTTGTCACGCGTTGGAGATTCCTCGCCCGACTGCGAGCATTTCGACACCCGGGTAATGGGTTCTACTCCAGCGTCAGCCAAGGGCAGACGCGGTGGAAGCCCTGCGCAAAGTGGTGCGCGCTGGTGGAGTCGCCGAGCCGTTGGGATGCGATGTTTCCTGCCTGCCAGGCCACCAGACACAGCGAATCGATCTTCAGGGCCTCGTGGACGAATTCGAGCGCCTCCTGATAGCGCCCCTGCGAGACGCGCAGGGCGGCGCAGAAACCCTGCGGCATGCAGAAGTCGCCCGGCCCCTCTTCGGCGATCTTGGAGAACATGATGAAGGCGGAATCGAGATTCTCTTTCACCTGAAAGTTGTAAGCGGCATTGATGTCGTGGGCGAGCTGAATATCGGGCCAGAGAGTGTCGGCCTGGGTCGGATCGGGCCGCAGTTTGTGGATCGCGAGGTTGCGTCCGACATAGGGCTGCAACACCGTGTAGTAGTTGCGGCGGTATTTGGAGTGGAGCATCAGCGCGCGCTCGGCCGGCGCCGAAGGTTTGTGGCCAGTCGAAAACAGGATGTAATCGGGGTTTTGCGCCAGGACATAGGTGGCGTTGTAGTTTCGTTCCTTCCATGTGCTGGAATTCCCGGGGATCGATTCGGGGTGGCGGGCGATGGTCGAGTCGGTCAGGCCCAACATGTCGATGACGCGGCATTGCGAGAGTGTGTAGGAGATCATGCCGATGGTCGAGGTGGCCAGCGTGAACGGTCGCGGGTCGATTGCGGTCATCTGCTCCGCCATGAACTTCATCTTCGCCGTCAGGCCCATCTCCAGATCGCGGGTATCGAGAATCAACGCGCGCGGCGCGACGAGCCCCCAATAGCCGATCAGCGCCAGGACGGCGGTCGGAATTGCGATGCGCAGCGCGACGGTTCGCAGCCGCAGTGCCAGCCAGAAACTCCCGGCGGCGACCGCCACGGCCATCGGCGCGAGAATCGGAACGAAGAACCGATTCGGTCTGAGGACGTCGCCGCCCACCGACGCGATGTAAATGGTGTAAATCAGAAACAGCGCGGGGATCACCCGCCAACGTCCCGGCAGCGGGCGGAACGATACGAGTGCCAACAGCACTCCGAGCCCATAGAACCCATAGTCGCGGATGAACAGCCAGATGTACTGGATGCCGCTGGTCCAGTACTCGAGTGAGAAGCCCGTTTTCGCGTAGAACGGGTTCGGCAAAACGCGCCCATAATACGACAGTTTGAACAGACCATAGGGCGCGAGCAGCAGTCCGACGCCGAGCAGAAGAACGAGGGATCGCCTCCAGTCACGCGACAGAATCGCCTCGGCGGCGACCAGGACAAGCCAGACCAGTCCGCCTTCGGGGCGCGACATGGTGGCGATCGCCAGCGCCGGAACTGCCAACAGAGAGCCGCGCAGCCACAGCCACACGGATGCGGTCACACACATGCCGAACCACGAAGTCTCCAGTCCCGATGCGGTCCAGTAACCGAAGGAGCCGTTGAAAGACAACAACAGCGCGGCCAGAATACCAACCAACTCGGGCCGCGGTATCCCGACATGACGCGCCGCTTCGCGACCCATAAACGCGGTCAGAAAGATCATGCCGGCGGCTGCCAGTCCGCCGAGGAACTTCGTGGCCGGGTCGAAGTCGAATCCCAGTTGTCCGGAGAGGATTGTCAGTATGACCCAGAAGAAGTTTGTGTATCCCTCGACCCGTTCACCGGGGTTGAAAACGAGCCCGTGCCCGTCGAGTGCATTGCGGGCGTAGCGAAACGAAATATAGGCGTCGTCCTGGGTGAACCACATCCCGCGTTCTTTGAAACTGGGGTTGTAGATGTCCTTGAACGCCAGCGGTTCGAACGCCGCATCGTGCGTCACGAAGTAAAATGCGACCAGCGCGATGAGAATACCGCCCAACCACAGCACCCTCGGCAGGAAGTCCGAACGGCTGTGGGCGGCGGTCTTGCGGGATCGAAGCTGGCGTCTTTGGGATTTACGGGACGGCATCGGCGCTGACAAAGAAGATGCGTTGTCCCGCCGCGTCAAGATGACTTCAGGTGAAGGGCGACCGAGCGCGGGACGGTCGTGATGGCCGTAACTTTCGCATGTCCGTTGGCGGGCCCGGTGAATCCCGGCGCCGACGGGCGTCCCGTCACGATCCACGGGAATTGACGTGAGGCGAGAATATCCAGGAAGATATCGACGATACAGGGGTCGAATTGGATGCCGGAGAACATCTTCAATTCCGCAATCGCGGCTTCGACCGGTTGGCCGGGACGATACGGTCGATTGGAGATGATGGCGTCGAATGCGTCGACGACCGCGAGAATCCGCCCTTCGATGGGGATATTCTCGCCGGCGGCCCCGGTGGGGTAGCCGGTGCCGTCGAAACGCTCGTGGTGGCTGTAGATGTACGGCACGGCGGCGCGCAGAAACGGGACCCCTTCGACGAGCCGGACGCCGATTTCGGGGTGTGTTTTCATCACGGCAAATTCATCATCGGTCAGCGGCCCGGGTTTGCCGAGGATTTCATCGGGCACGCCGAGCTTGCCGATGTCGTGCAGCGTGCACCCCATCCACAGATTGAACAGATCCTGCGCGGACCACTTCAGACGGGCGGCGATGGCGCGGGCCAGGGTCTTGACACGGTCAGTGTGACCGCGCGTGTAGGGGTCGCGGATTTCGATCGCGTTGGCCAGCGCCGAGACTGTGTCGAGATAGGCCTCGTGCAGTTCGCGATACAACCGGGCGTTATCGATGGACGCGGCGGCATGGGCGCTGATCAACGACAGCGTCCGCAGTGTCCCGTCGCCGCACGGCGCGCAGTTGGGGCGTCGGACCATGTTGAGGACACCGACCGTGCGTCCGGAGATGGTCAGCGGCTGCGTGATGCAGTCGGCGCCCAGGCAGGGGTCATCGAACAGATCGCCCTGTTGTGACGAGTAGACGATCGGGCAGCCGCCGGCCATTACGGCGGTCGTTGCGACCGTTTCGCCGTTGAGAAACGCGGCATAGGACGGCTTCTGGATCGTGACCTGGTCGCCGCGAATGCCGCGCAGTTCCAGACGCCCGCGCTCCGGGTTGAACATCAAGAGCGCGACGGCGGCGGCATCGAATTCCTCGCGCACGGTTGCCAGCACGGCCTCGATGATCTCTTCGGAATCCTGGGTGGTGCCGATCTTGCGGATTAATTCGGCCACGGCCAATTGTTCGCGCAGCGCCATGTTTTCGCGCTGCAACTGCCGTTGTTCGACCGCGCGACGGACCGTCGCCGACAGCAATTCCATGCGGAACGGTTTGACGAGGTAGTCGTAGATGTCGGTTTGCACCGCGCCGATCGCCGTTTCGAGCGTGGGATAGCCGGTCATCAGGATCGGCACGATGTGCGGCTGCAGCGCGCGCGCCCGTTTGATCACGTCAAGCCCGGTACACTCCTGCAGGCGCAAGTCCACGAGGAGTACGTCGACCGGCTCAGACCGCAGGATGCGCTCGGCTTCGATACCGGTCGATGCGGTCAGAACCCTCAGATCGTTTTCTTCGGTCAGCCAATCACGAAGCAAGACCTGGATCGAGAGTTCATCATCGACGACCAACGCGATGGTGCCGGGCATGGTCCTTGCAGGTCGATCACCCGGGCGGTGCGGCGAACTGGGGTGAGTGTGGGTGCTGTCGACGGGAACGGTCACACGTCATCTATCGACGCTCCAAACCGCGCCGTTTAGCGGAGAACAGCAATTTGCGCGGTGCAAACTTTAGACAGCGTGGGGGATTTGACAGAGTGTGAAACGCGATTCAGATGGGACTTCCCCAGTGGTGGGCGGGGTCGAATCGACCTAATAGTCGATCCCCTTCTGGGCCAATTCCCCCTTTTGGTAGGGGTGCCTGATCTCGCGCATCTCGGTCACGAGGTCGGCTGCTTCGAGGACTTCGGGGGGAGCGCCCCGTCCGGTCATGATGAGGTGCACATTCTGTGGCCGTCCTTGCATAAGCCCAAGAAGGTCATCGGCGGTGAGAAAACCCAACTGGCAGCCGACGAAGATTTCATCGAGAATGACCAGATGCCACCGCCCCGAGGCAATCTCGGCCCGGGCGCCCTCCAGCGCCGCGAGAGCGGCCTTTCGGTGGGTCTCGCGGGGGAGCTTGTCATCGATGATTCCGACAAAGCCCTCCCCCATTTGGCGAAGCTCCACGTACGGGGCCAGCAGCTTGAGACCGTCGAGCTCGCCATAGTGCCAGGAGCCCTTGATGAACTGCCAGATCAGGGTGCGGAGATGGTATCCGGCGGCACGAACCGCCATGCCGAGGGCGGCGGTGGTCTTGCCCTTACCGTCGCCGGTGTAGCAGATTACCAGGCCTTTGCGGACTTGGATCTTTGGGGGTTGAGTATCCACGGCGGAAATGTAGTGATTGCTCCTCTCGTGGCCAGCAACTTAGAGCATCTAACAGAATGAGACATTGCGACTAAGTTAGGCTCAGCAGAAGCTTCGCCCTCCCCCCAGATCGCACGGGAGGGCGAGGCTTCCGCCGAGCCTGCATCTGACCGAATGGATGGTGGCCTGTCATTCTGTTAGACGCTCTTAGGCGGATTCGGGGCACCGTGCGGGAATTCTCGGCGATGCCCTCACCCCAACCCTCTCCCAGAGGGAGTTACCCGCGTGCGGGTGAGGCGGCTTTCGTGCAATCGTGCTTTCCACGTGTGAGGCAAAAGCAGATTCTTCATCCCTTCATCCCTTCACCCCGGGATCGCCGGGATGAAGGGACGAAGAATGACAATTCGGGCTGTCATTGGGAAACTCTCGGAGGATGCCATGGCTGAACACAAGGCAGTCGTGATTTGGAACCGGGACGGCGCGGTATTCTCGGACAACAAGTACAGCCGCGCGCATCGCTGGCAATTCGACGGCGGACTGGAGGTGCCGGCGTCGGCATCACCTCATGTCGTTCGCTCTCCCCTGTCCGATCCAGCGGCGGTCGATCCGGAAGAGGCGTTCGTGGCGACGTTATCGAGCTGTCACATGCTGTGGTTTTTGTCGATTGCGGCGAAGCGCGGCTTGGTCGTGGAGAGCTATTGCGATGATGCGGTCGGAGTCATGGGGCGCAATGCCGAGGGGAAACTCGCGATGACGCGGGTGACGCTGCACCCGGACGTGATCTACTCGGGGTCACGTCGCCCGACTCGTGACGAAGCGGAGTCGATGCATCACGAGGCGCACGCGCAGTGTTACATCGCGAACTCGGTAAAGACGGACGTGCGGTGCGAACTCGCCGACAGCGAATAAACCGGTGCTCAGTTCAGCGTCGCCGTGAAGCGCACGCCGATGTTGGCGCCTCGCCAGTTTGCGTCTGTGTCGCCGTCGGGCACGGTGTGAAATCCCACCGTTCCGGCCACGCCGAGACCCCAGTTGCTGCCGACCCACCACTCTTTACCGATGTTGAGATCGGTCGCAGCGCCCGAATGCGAGCCCCCCGCAATATCGGGTCCGTCGAAGGAGAGAACACCGAGGCCAACTGAGGCCGAGAGATAGACATTGGCGGGCATGATGTAGTAGGTGACACCGGCGCCGAGTGCTCCAAGTGCGGCATCGAAGTTCGGTCGCCCACTGTAATCGAGGACATCGACCTTGGGATTGGTGACACGCCAAGCGAAGATCGTGGCATGCACGGCCAGATTGGACGATACAATACCGCCGATTGCAATACTGAGATTACTCGCCGCTCCCGACAGGTTCCAATCAGCACCTCCGAGATCCTTATCCATGGCCACGCCTCCTCCTCCGGCGGAGAGGCGCATAAAGAAACCGTTGGCGTGGTCGCGGTCGCCGGCGTGCGACGGGACTGTGAATCCCGGAATTAAGAGAATCATCGGCAGTGCGCCGATGATGAGGAGCTTCCGATCACGCATACGTCGCTTCGTCAGTCAGTTCAGAGTCGCCGTGAAGCGCACGCCGATGTTGGCGCCGCGCCAGTTTGCGTCGATGTCGCCATGGGGGACTGAGTGAAAACCGACGGTTCCGGCCACGCCGAGACCCCAGTTGCTGCCGACCCACCACTCTTTGCCGATGGTCATATCGACGGCAGGGCCGCCGTCGGAATCCCCTTTCTCGCCGGAGCCGTCAAAGGAGATAACGCCGATGCCGATCGAGCCGGAGAGATAGACGTTTGCGGGCATGATGTAGTAGGTGATGCCGGCGCCGATTGCTCCCAGCGAGAGGTCGCCGTCGGCTTTTCTGTAAAGACTGCCGTATTCGAAATCGGGGTTGGTGACGCTCCAGCCGAAGAGGGTTGCATGGACCGCCAGATTCGGCGAGACGACCGCGCCGAACGCGAAGTTGATGTCGCCCGAGGGGCCGGAGAGCTGCCGGTCAATCCCGTCGACGTCGATTTCAGTGGCGGCGCCGCCGCCTCCGGCGGAGAGCCGCATGAAGAAGCCATCCATGTGGGCGCGGTCACCGGCGTGCGATGGCTCCGCCGTTGTCGATGCTAATAGAATCACTGCGGCCGTGAGCATTCCTCTGCTCAATCCCTCGTGCATGATATTCCTCCTGTCAGTATTGATGTCAGATCGGATGCCCCATGCTACTCTTCCGTTTTGGCCGCCGCGGTGTCCCGGGGGTCCTCCGCCTCCAGGTACCGCACCGGCTCACCTTCTTTGTGCACGCGGAAAACCAGCGCCTTGCCGCCCTTGTCTTTCGTGACAGCCGTATGGAGCCGATTGTACGGAACGTGGCCGATGCCGCCGGGCTTGCCAACAATCGTCTTCTCACCGTCAATGTGGATCTCCATTTCGCCTTCCAGGTAGTAGTGAAACTCCTCACCCGGATGCCGGTGACGCGGCAATGTCGTGTGCGGCGGAATCTCGACTAAGTCGATCAGTATCTCCCGATCGGGCATGAATTCCTCCGAAAGCACCCGCTGCAACAGAGTCTCCACTTTCAGTTCTTTAGCCGGTTCGGATGCGCGGGTCAGGGCCACCCCCAAGACGACACCGAATCCGACGGCGATCACCAGCGATACTCTACCTCGGTTCATGCGTTCCTCCAGGTTACGGTTCTGCAAACAGCACGGGCCAGCCGTCTGCTGCCGTGATTTTGGCGTTTAGGTCTTGGTAATTGGGCATCGTTTTCATAGGGGGATTCGCATCGGAGCAGCCCACGACTGAGCTGCGGGGCACTGTAGCATCAGAACCTCCACCACCAGTTTGATCTGTAGACGACCGAGTCTCCTCGTGCCGTCCAGACTCTCTTCTCCCACATCAGCGAACGCGGGTTTCCTCCATACTTCGCATCTTCCGCCAATTGCCTAAAAACACCATCAGTAATGTGCGTCGGGTATTCAGCAGATCCTAGTGAGCATAGCTTGGCGGCCACATTCGCCGCCTTCCCTACCCACACCAGATCGTTTGCATTTCTGACACCTGATTTCGCCACGAATAGATTGCCCGAGTCGATCCCGATCGTATGCCGTAGCTCATAGGAGCTGTTGGGAAAGTTGCGCTTGAGCAGCTTATTCACCTCGATAACAAGGAAGTTGATCTTCAGTGAGGCTCTTGCCGCTGTGGAATTTTGACTTTCGCCAACGAACACACCCATTACGCGATCACCGTCGAACGCTGTGACACTTCCCCCTTCATCCTTGATAACTCTGCATGCGCCCAACAAGTACGATTTATATACTGCCGCAGCAAACCAAGGTTGGTACCCCTCAACTAGCCCTGTGGAGTCAACTAGATCAGCGTACAACACTGCGCCTTCAAGTTCAACCGCTTGATTGCTGAGAGCTACGGCGGCGGGCGTTGGCACAATGCGCCCTTTCCTAGGTTGCCACTTTGTATGGAGGATCCGATCGATCTCGCGTAAAACCTCGATACTCGCCATTTCAAAGTCTCCTTCAGCGAGTTCCCAAAGCGTTAATCCGGGTCCGAATCTGTAACGAAACTGCCTGGAGCTTCTTCGCAAGTGACCCTGGTCCGCGCGGATTGTACGATAGATGGGTGATTCCCCACAGATCCGTTGGGATTTTCACGTTCGCTCCGACAGGCATGACTATAAACGTTCTCTCACGAGATAATGCCCCCATGAAGAATCCAAGTTCAAAAATGACATTGTCGCGAGGGGCGTTCAGTTTTCTTCTCCTACTCTTTGTTATGTCATCTGGCGTCAACACTATAACTGCAAAGTCCGATGAGGACGCCTGTGCGGTGAGATCCTCAATCGTAAACTTCGAAGGCTGAAACACACCGATCGTCCAGAGCAGGGTGTGAATTCTGCTCCCTTTAAGTTCCTTTTCCAAACATTGCGCGACCTTTAACCCCTCCGTTGAGGAGCCTATGAACAAATGCGGCCGTCTGTGGGGTTGGCTGTGAAACCTTCCTCTTTCTCGGAGACGCTTGGCAAGTGTCACTGCTATACGCTGCCAGAGATCGGTATGAGTCCTTGCAATGCTCTGAAACCGCTGCTCGGTGATCCTCGCTAGCACGCAATTCTCAACTGCGGTCGTTGTAGCGCTACGTACCGCGGTAGGTTCTAGCAATGCCATCTCCCCGAAATGCCCGCCGGCATCTCTTACCGCAATCTCGCGTCCATTGACTGAGATGGAGACGCGCCCACGTAGGATGAAATACATATCGTTGTCCGAAGACCCTTGTTGAGTGATCCTCTTGCCACCGCGACACTCAACAATCTTGACAAGTGCCGCAAATCGGCTGGCCAGGTCCGAATCGCCGCCTATGAGCGGCTGACCCATAAGACATTCAATTAGCTTGTCCCTGCTCCCCCTACCACGGAATCGACTCGCAATACCTGGATTAGATTTTATTGCTGTCATAGGCAGTGACATGCGTCGAATGCTTGGCGTCACGCGCTGAGTAAGCAAATTGGAAGACCCTACCCCTATCCTACCCCATCCCCACCCAGACGGCGGGTGGCCCGGACCTTGGGGCCTGTTGAAAAAGCCTTGCCCGTAGTTGACAATGAATGATTTTGTCGGCATGCAAACACGACGCGAGCAGTTGGGCTACGAGATGACGCTGCTGCCGCCGCTGGAGAGCCTCATCCCGGCG